>Ga0207748_1000037_pt1 | contig 147248 bp, 124 predicted proteins | sample HigsolmetaGSP13D_FD_184841 | JGI IMG/M metagenome (GOLD analysis project Ga0207748, IMG submission 184841) | High solid enriched microbial communities from the Joint BioEnergy Institute, USA - SP1-3-D (SPAdes) | ecosystem: Engineered > Bioreactor > SSF (Solid state fermentation) > Aerobic >...
TGTGTCCCCCATAATTTTTTTTAAAAATTATGGGGGCTACATTAGCCCGTAATTTTTTTTTTAATTAAGGGGACAATGTGGCCACCCGGCCCGGAGGGCCGGGGGCTACATTAGCCCCGAAAAAAAAATAAATATTTTTTTTTGAGGGGAAATATTTTAAAACCCAGACCCAATGGTCAAGTTTGGTTAAGACATAACATTTTCACTGTTAGTGCGGGAGTTCAAATCTCCCTTGGGTTAAAAGAGATTAGCTCAGTGGTAGAGCTGTCGCTTTACACGCGAAAGGCCAGGTGTTCGAATCACCTATTTCTTATATATTGGTTATGCGGATTGATGTAATAGTAACATAGGTGGCTCATGACCAAAATATTTAGGTGCAAGTCCTAAGTCCGCAAATTAAGGCTATAGCTTAATCGGTAAAGCGAACTGCTCATGATAGTTTGAATGAATGTTCGAGTCATTTTAGCCTTAATTTTTTTTAAAAAAAATATTAAAAAATTTTTTATTCTAAAAATCCGAGTGCTGGAATTGGTAGACAGTGCAAATTTAAGTTTTGTTGATGTAATATCGTGAACGTTCGAGTCGTTTCTCGGATATTGAAAAACAATAAAATTTATCTTCCCCTTAGGCCCGGTGGCCTCCGGGGTTAAACCCCGGTGGTCGAGGGGGGGTCTAATTAATATATAGAATAATAAGGTCTTATTTTCCTATTATGAAAAATTTTGATACTTGATACATGGAAGTATTAAAAGCTAATAAAGGAAAAAACTTATAGAGTCTGGTAAATGTTGGTTCTGTTGATTTATCAAGTTGAATATTATATTATATATCTTGTATATAAACTAAGATAAATAATAGTATAAAGCATTAAAAAAAAAATTCAAACTTTAAACCAGACATAATTCTTCTGTTGTAAGGGAATAGTACCATTTTGATAATTTGAATCCTATATACAACATGTATAAAACTGCTAATATAGTGAATCGACTATTAAACTTCTATGTACGTCTAAATTAGATCATTAGTCGGAATTAGTTAATATTTTTTTTTTCGTAATAGCATGGGAAGAGTGCTCAAACGTATTATGTTATTAGTAAAATTCTTGAGTTTATATGTACGAAAAGCTTCTTTATTATTCTTATAATTGTAATATACCTAATAAAGGGGAAGAGCTTATTAAAAATGGTATTTATATACATTGATTTTATATCAATATTGTAAACGTCCTAGTCGTTATCGACTATAAGGGGGGTTATAGTTTAATTGGTAAAACTGCGATTTTGCATATCGTTATTTCAGGATCGAGTCCTGATAACTCCAATATTGTATATATATATATACTATGCATATATTATCTTAATATTAGTTCGAGAAGCTCAATTGGTAGAGCGGAACACTGAAGATGTTTAGGTTGTAAGTTCAAATCTTATCTCGGGCATTATATAATTTATGGGTGTGCTGAAATATGGTAACCAGGTTCCGCTTAGGACGGAATAGTTTTAACTTTACAAGTTCAAGTCTTGTTACCCATATATATTTATATAATTCTATATATATATATATATATATATTTTTTTTCCTTTTTTTAAGTCTTACTACCCATACTCTATAACCCCTCCGCGGGGCTTCCGTTTTAAAAAATTTTTTTTTCCGCGTCAGGGTACATTATAAAAAAAATCGAAGCCCCTCCGGGGAAAAAATATTTTTTTCCGGAGGGGACATACTTATTTAGCTCAATGATCCACCTTTTAAAGGGTTATATGAAAACATTACGAAAAATTAGTAAAGTATCACTAACCCCTCCGGGGTACCTTCCCCGTCCCACGTCAGGAAAAAAATTTTTTTTTAAAAAATTTTTTTTAAAAGCTTTTGAACCCTGACGGTGGGGAGCTCTCCCCCCTCCGCTGTTTTCCCCACCCCCCGGAGGGGGGGGGTGGGGCTCTCGCGGGCAAAAAATTTTTAAAGCCCGCGAGACCGTCAGGGTTGGTAACCCATTTTTTGGGTCCCCTCCGTTTTAAAAAATTTTAAAAAAATTTTTCCTGGTGGCCGGCCGGCCGCCAGACCGTCAGGGGTGAGGGGAGGGGTAGTAACCCAAAAATTTTTTTAAAAAATTTTTAAAAAATTTTTTTGGGGAAATATCACTTTCTAATTGATAAATTTTCCTTACATACAAGTATCACTTTATTGTCCCTGTTATAGATATTATTTTTATATATTTTTCTTTAATGTTTTCCCACTATCTTGTTGTGTAGTAATCTCTTTTGGTTTTCCTTTTATATTATTTTTATTTAATATTTCTTATCTATTTACATCACTTTAGGTGTAATAGAAAACCTTGTACGATGAATTACATATAAACATATAAAAAACATTATCCGGAGTAGACGAATAGGTAAAGTCCTGAATTTTTGGTATTCATATTTGGGTGTTCGACTCGCCCCTCCGGAAGTTGACTAATCGGTAAGTCATAAATTTTTGGTATTTATTATTGAGTGTTCGAATCGCTCCAACATAAAAAATGGTTTATAAAATGTGTATATATATATTAAATATAGCCAGGATAGTTCAATAGGTAGAACAATAATTTCATGAATTAAGAATGAGAATTCGAGTTTCTCTCCCGGCTTGTTTTAATATAATGTTTTTATTAAATCCCCTCCGCGGGGGGGTTTTTTTAAAAAAAATTTTTAATAAAAATTTTTTTTCCGCCCCGCGTCAGGGCTTCGCCTCTCAAAAAAAATATTTTTTTTTATTATTTTTTGAAGGCTTTGCATTTCTGAACCCTGACGGTGGTGGGGGTGAGCCTTTATAAAAAGTTAAAAAATATTTTTTAAAGGTTCCTTCTCTCACCCGCCCTTCCGCCCGGCGGGCTTTTTTAAAAAATTTTTTTTTTGCCCGAGCGTCTTTTTAAAAAATTTTTTTAAAAAAAATTTTTTTTTTGGGGGGGGGGCGGCCCGAAAAAAATAAATATATTTTTTGGTATATATTAGTTTTTAATATGTAGGATATTTTTATCTTACTTATAATAGAACTTTTTAGGTGGGTATAGTTCAATGGCAGAACAGCTGTATGTGGCATAGTATATCCTTGTTCGATTCAAGGTACCCTCCCTTGATTGATATACATTCAGTATATCCTTGTTCAATCCAAGGTACCCTCCGTAGATAACATTATATGTTATTCATATAAATGTCATTTACACAATGGTGTAGTTTAATACAATGCCTATCCGCTTTGTCGGATATAACAGAACTTAAAGTTCTATCTAGAGAATTTTCTACATCTACAAAGAAAGAGAACATAAGTACAGTATCCGAAAAAAAAGGTTTCTCAATATTGAGTTTAAAAGAACCTACAGAATGGCAAGAAAGATGATTTTTATCATCTAATGCAAAAGATATAGGTACTTTATACTTAATGTTTGCATTATTTTCTGGATTAATAGGTACAGCTTTTTCTGTTCTTATAAGACTAGAGTTATCTGGACCTGGTGTTCAATATATTGCTGATAACCAATTATATAATAGTATAATTACTGCCCATGCAATAATGATGATATTCTTTATGGTTATGCCTGCATTAATTGGTGGGTTCGGTAAAATCAATATAAATACAATAAAAAGATATTTTAGTCTTGAAAAAGAGTCAAAATTTAAAACAGAATCAGAATTAAGATCAAAAATAGGACCTTATCTTGCAGGATTAATTGAAGCAGATGGATCCATTGCAGTACATAGTAAAGATTCTAATGGTCAAAGATATCGTCCTAAAATACTTGTGGTATTTAGTTCAGCGGATGAGCCTTTAGCTAAAAAATTGGCTTTTATTACTGAAGCTGGAACTGTTTATAACAAGAAAAATGCAGGATATATTCTTTGACAAATACAAAAAACAGAAGATGTAATAAAAATAATTAATATTATTAATGGTTATATGCGTACACCTAAAATAGAAGCTTTACACCGTGCTATAAATTGGTTTAATGAATATTACAATTGTAGTATTGATTGCTTAGGTTTAGATCTATCTCCTATAGATAGTAATGCTTGATTAGCTGGTTTTACAGATGGTGACGGTAATTTTTCTATTACTTTAACTGATATAAAGAAAAAAGGAAAAATTACAAGTAAAAGAGTGCAAACTTTTTTCCGTCTTGAAATAAGACAAACTTATCATCGTGATGTACCAGTGGAACAAGGAGGAACTAGTTATTTTGCAATCTTGAGCAAGATAGCTACATATTTAGGTGTAAATTTGTTATCTAGAATTAGAGAACAAAAAGATAAAGTATTTTATTCCTTTATGGTTATATCTCACAGTGCAGCTAGTCATGCAAAAGTTATAAGTTATTTTGATCGTTTTCCTCTGTATTCTTCTAAATATTTGGCTTATAAAGATTGATCTTATGTGGTGGAACAAACTAAGTTACGTGCTGGTAAAGTTTTAACTCATAAAGAAATATCAGAGGTTGAAAGAATAAAAGCACAATTTAACAGTAAACGTAAATCATTTGATTTTTCACACTTGGATAATTTAGTTTAACAGTCTGGGTTATCTTTATCTTGCATGAAACCATTTTTAATCCCGACCTTTTTATTGTATTTATATAAGAAATTGCCGTGGGTAATAGTAATATTACTCTTATTACATAACTATATGCGGGGAACTCCTAAAGTCTTTTTATAAGAGTTGTGAAAACTTTAGAAAAAAATCTTATTATTAAAGCGTACACAACCTTAAAAAGTAAAAAGAATGTTTTTATAGGATTATAATCTTATAAAAAAATGGATTATCCGCAGGAAACGAAAAAAATCTAGTTATTTTTCTAGGATCCTCAGAGACTATACGTTATGCTCCTTAATTAAGGATGAAGAGATAGTCCAAATATAACCTAACGGTTATAGTAAATTGAATTTCTTATTACCATTATTAGTAGGAGGTCCTGATATGGCTTTCCCTAGATTGAATAATATTAGTTTCTGATTATTAGTACCTAGTTTATTATTATTTGTATTCTCTGCAATAATTGAAAATGGTGCGGGTACAGGATGAACTCTTAAAATGGATAGGGAGTTGCTCAGAGGTGACTCTGAGGCAATAAAACTCTTTTCGATGCGTAGACCTCTTCAAGTGTTTAAAACACACGTTATAGACTACACATGCTTAATTTTTTCCTTAGCCCGGCCCCTCCGGGGCCGGGAAACCCGCATTTGTAAAAATGTCTATAGCATGGAGACAATACGCCTGAGTAGATAATAAATATTATTCTACTCATCAGAGACTAAACAAAGAGTATCTTGGAAACAATAAAAACAATAGAGCTTGATTTCAACAATGATTAGTCGGTATAACTGATGGAGATGGTTCATTCCACTTATCAAATTCAAATGGTAAATGAAGTTTAGTATATAAAATAGCTTTATCTAGATATAACTTAAGAGCTCTTTACTATATTAAAAGTCAACTTAAAGTAGGTTCTGTAACTAAAGATGGTAGTAAGGGGCAGTTTTTTATTAGAGATAGGAAGAAACTTGCAGAAGTTATATTTCCTATTTTTGATAAATATCCTTTATTAACTAGTAAACAGTTTGACTATCAAAAGATAAAAAAAGCATATTCTATACTAGAAGATAGTAATCTATCTAGATTCCAGAAAGATAAATTATTATTAGAAATAAAACAAGAGTCTAAACCTGACGGTTATATATCTAATGCTTGAGATAAAACAAAATTACCTTTTGAAACTGCCCTTGATGTATCATGTGTAATAACTAAACCATGGTTAGTTGGGTTTGTAGAAGCTGAAGGTAGTTTTTATTTAGTTTCAAAAGATAAAACCAGGGTTGTACATGGTTTTGGTATAAGTCAGAAATTAGATAGTATAGTTTTAGAAGGTATAAGGCGTATATTACATATACCAACTGCTGTCAAATACAAGCAAACACATAATTATTATATTCTAGATACTACTAATTCAAGAGCTATTGAAAATATTATAGATTATTTTCATAATACCTTAAAAGGTATGAAATCAGTAGAGTATAGAATATGAGCTAGATCTTATACTAAGCATAAGGGGGATTATAATAAATTATCCCATATAAGGGATATAATAAGAAGAAGAAGATTAAAAACTAAGCTGTTTTCCCCGCCCCCGGGGGCGGGGCTTCAGGAAATTGAAGAATTTGAAAAATTGTTTCCAAGATAAAGGTATAGTCCGAACAATTCTGAGAAGAATTGAGTGTAGCGATAGTTTCATTAAAATGAAATGAGGCTACCAACACAATGTTATCCACCATTAGCAGGAATACAAAGTCATAGTGGTCCTAGTGTAGATTTAGCTATATTTGGATTACACTTAAGTGGTATAAGTAGTATGTTAGGATCTATTAATTTCATAACTACTATATTAAATATGAGAAGTCCAGGTATACGTCTTCATAAATTAGCTTTATTTGGTTGAGCTGTTGTAATAACAGCAGTATTGTTATTATTATCATTACCTGTATTAGCTGGTAACCTTTTTAAACTGCCAGTAAAAAATTTGGCTATTTACTGAAAACTGTTATATGTATATAAACATATATCACAATCAGTAGGAAACCATCTTGGGCTTGGGCCAAGATGGGTTCTTCAGAGACTATACGCCAAAATATTTTTATTGTAGATTATGTCCTTTTATTATTTCAAAACGTAATATTTCTAGAGGACCTAATAATAGTAAGGATAACTTGAGTACTTTACCTTTTTCTGCTTATTTAGCAGGTCTTATTGAAGGTGATGGTACTATTATAGTGCCCAAAACTTTAAGATCACCTAAAGGTAAATTGAATTATCCTTCAATTCAAATTGTTTTCCATTTGAAAGATCTACCTTTAGCTCTAATAATTCAGAAAGAATTAGGATTTGGTTCTATTTCAAGAAAAAAAGGTGTCAATGCTTATATCTTAACTATAAATAGTTATGAAGGTTTACTATTTGTTATTTCTTTAATAAATGGTAATATGAGAACACCTAAAATATATAGTTTATATGAATTAATTGATTTTTATAATAATTCAAAGAAAACTAATATTGAAAAAAAACCATTAGATAACAGTCCATTACAATCTAATGCTTGATTGTCTGGATTTTTAGAAGCAGATGGTTCTTTCCATGTTAGAACTACTTTGAGTGGTAAATATCCTAAATTAGAGTGTAAATTAGAAGTATCACAAAGACAGGTGGATCATAAAGGTTTTAGTAATTTAGAGTTTTTAAAGAAAATTGCTGAATTCTTTAATACTCAAGTTAAAGAAACAAGGTTAAATAGATCTACTCCAGAATATAGAGTAAGAACTACTAGTTTGCAAGGTAATATTCAAGTAAAAAATTATTTGATTAAATATCCATTGTTTGGAACTAAGTATTTAGATTCTATAGACTGAATGAAAGTAGTAGATTTATTTAATAATAATGAACATAAAACTATTTTAGGTAAAGAAGAAATAATTAAAATTAAATCTAATATGAATGATAAAAGGACTGTTTTTACTTGAGATCATTTACAGAATTTCTACAATTTAAAAATATAAGATATAGTCCAAACAATTCTGAGAAGAATTGAGTGCCTACCTTAAATGACTAATTATTAGTCATTTTTGAAACCAAGTTTAAAAGCTTGTAGTTATGGGATTTTATCCAGTAGGCCAATAAAATGGGTATTACAATGATCTTAACTGATAGAAATTTTAATACATCTTTCTTTGAAGTAGCTGGAGGTGGTGATCCTATTTTATTCCAACATCTTTTCTCAAAATACATATTTAAAGAATATGTCTTATTATTTACAATAGCAGTTATGTTATTTAGTATTAACTGAGTAAATACTAATAGATTAGAATCTAAAACAAAGTTTTCCTCTTTAACTAATGATTTTGATTTTTCACTATCCCTCCGCCCCCTCCGGGGCCGGAAGGGGTTCATACGTAAGGACCCTGACGCGGGGGACCCGCGGAGGGGAAAGTATAAGATTTTTTTACCTAATAATCCTTTACCTTCAAAAAATTTCTTGACATGGTTTATTGGATTTACTGAAGGTGAAGGATCTTTTATTGTAAATAACAGAGGAGATTTGGCTTTTGTGATTACACAAAGTACAAGCGATATTCGTGTCTTAAATTTTATAAAAGAAACTTTAGGTTTTGGTAAAGTAATATCTCAATCTGCTAAAACTAGTAGATATGTAACACAAAGTAAAAAAGAAATAGACATTATTATTAGTATATTTAATGGTAACATTGTTTTACCTAGTAAACAAGAAAAATTTTATAATTTTGTTAAAGGATTTAATATTTGAGTTACTAAAGGTAACATTAGATTAGATCCTGTTGAAATTAAAAAGAGTACAATTCTACCTAGTTTAGACAATAGTTGATTAGCAGGTTTTACAGATGGAGAAGGTTGTTTTACTTGTTCAATTGGTGAAAATAAAAAATATAGTTTCAATTTTAACATTTCACAAAAAGGAAAAGAGAATTTTAAAGTATTAAATCATCTTTGTTTATTATTTAAAGGAGGTATACTTTCTAAACATTCGGTGGAAAATGTATATGAATTCCGTATAGGTGGAGTTAAAAATTGTAAAAACGTTTTTCCTTATTTTGATAAATATAATCTATATACTAAAAAGTCTATTTCTTATACTCTGTGAAAAGAAATATATGAAGATCTTATAAATAAACATCATTTAGATGAAAATAAAAGATTAGAAATGATTGAAAAGGTAAGGATGATAAATAATTCAAATATTCTTTAAATATGTAAGGGAAAAAAAGTCATGGTTTAACGGGCAAGTTATGAAGCTCTGAGGACAGATGTAAAAAGATATAAGATCTGAAAGAGCAAATATTTATATATATATATATATATATATATATGAATATACCATAGACTTAGTTAATGTTTAGTTATTACTACTTGCAACTCTTAAGTATAAAACTTGTAAAGTAGTTTATAAGTTTTATACATATCTATAAATATGCCTTAAAATAGTGTGCAATATAGATATAAGAAAAAGTTAGTATAAACATTAGCGACACTAGTATTAACGGTCAATAAATCTCTCTTTTAAAGACCGTCGGTTATTTAAGTGACCTCTACAGACTGGTTTACTGGTGGGTAGCTGAAATGCTGCTTAATGTACAGTCGGTTTCTTCCATATATTGATATGTATATACAAATCAATATATGCACAAGCCCGGAGTTTATACTCCGGTACCTGAATTTAACATGAGAGCATCAGTATTTCTGGTGAAAGTTAAATTTGAAGAAATGGATTCTTCGGTCTTATTTGGCCCTTAAAAAAAGTAATTTTTTTAATGCAACGAACTATAAGCTGGGAACTTGTGTATACATTTTTAGGTACTATTATCATAAGTGATCCATTAATTTTGGGTCCCGTAATAGTAAAAATCTTAAAAATGGCAAGTAATCAGCAGGAAACCAAAGGCATAAGCCGAGTAGGATCCTCAGAGACTTTACGTTCGTTATCCTCAAAGGTTCAATCTGAATTAAAATGAAATCAATGGTTAGCTGGATTAATAGATGGTGATGGTTGCTTTTTAGTTAGTAAATCTGGATATACTAGTTGTGAAATTACTATGGGAATAGAAGATGAGCGTGCTTTAATGGAAATAAAACAAAAGTTAGGAGGTTCTGTAAAATTAAGAGCAGGTATTAATGCTGTTAGATATAGACTTCATAATAAAAAAGGTATGCTTGACTTAATAGCTCGAGTTAATGGACACATAAGAAATCCTGTTAGATTAAAACAACTAAAATTAGTATGTGATACATTAAATATTGAGTTATTAGAACCTTCTATGTTAGATAAAGATAACAATTGATTTTCAGGTTTTTTTGATGCTGACGGTTCAGTTACATATTCTATGAAAAATGGTTCCCCTCAATTAACAATATCTGTAACTAATAAACATGAAGAAAATGTAAAACATTTTGAAAATGTTTTTTCAGGAAAAGTATATTACGATAAAGGGGGTTACGGGTCTTTCAAATGAACCATCCAAGGTAAAGAGGATGTTCTTTGTTTCTTAGATTATGTAATAAAGAATCCTTGCAGAAGTCATAAAAAACAAAGACTTTTTTTAATACCTAAATACTATAAATTAAAAGATTTAAAAGCTTATAGACAAGAAGAAGGTAGTGCTTTACATAAAGCATGATTAAGTTTTAATGAAGATTGAAAAAACACTCTTCCATAATTCTATGGAAGGTAGTCCAATGGGATAAAAAGAAAGTCCAAAAGATCGCGCGCGGAGCGCGCGAGATTAGCATCCAGAAGTTGGTTGGTTGGATATATAGGCTTCTTAACGTTGCTATTTGCTGGGACAACTTCGCTAGTTAGTTTTAACTACTCCATCTTAAATGATAAAGTAAAAAAGTTAAAACAATGAAGTTTATCAGCAGGTAACCCTCTACAAAGTAGAGGCGGAACCTCAGAGACTTTACGCAACGGAATTGTATCTAATACAGAAAATGTAAAAGCTATCTCTGTACATAACTCTAAACATTTAAAGCCTATGAGTGATAATCAGTTTGGACATTATTTAGCTGGTTTAATAGATGGTGATGGTCATTTTAGCTCTCAACAACAACTAGTTATTGTATTTAGTTCATCTGATGTTTCTTTGGCTTATTACATAAAAGAAAGATTAGGATATGGTCACGTTAAAAAAGTTAAGGATAAAAATGCTTATCTTTTAATAATAGCTAATAAAGAAGGATTGAAAAAGGTAATTAATTTAATTAATGGTAAATTAAGAACTGCTAATAAATATAACCAAGTAATTAATAATATATTAAATCATTCTAGCTATGCTGACTTAAAAGAAAGCATAGTATTCAAAGTTAATTCAACTAATGATTTTAATAATCATTGAATAGCAGGGTTTTCTGATGCGGATGCTAGTTTTCAAATTAAAGTTGTACATAGAGTTAATAGATCTAAACCAGAAATTAGATTAAATTACCAAATTGATCAGAAGAATAATGACATCTTAATCTTAATTAAAGAATTTTTCGGTGGTAATATAGGCTACAGGAAAAGTCAAGATACTTATTACTATGGATCTACTAGTTTTGGATCAGCTAGAAAAGTAATAAAATACTTTGACGAGTTTCATTTACAATCTAGTAAATATATTAATTACTTAAAATGAAGAAAAGCCTACATATTAATACAGAATAAAGACCACTTAACGGATCAAGGTATAAAACAAATCATAAAATTAAAAAATTCAATGAGTAGCTTAAATAATGATACAATTTAAGATAAAGTCCTAACAAAGACGTAAAAGTTTTTGAGCATTAATTTGAATAGATTATGATAAATAACTATTCGATTAATCAAAGTTATTGTTATATCTTAATTATACCGGGATTTGGTATAATTAGTACTGTTGTTTCTGCTGGATCAGGAAAGAGTGTATTTGGATATCTTGGTATGGTCTACGCCATGATGTCTATTGGAATATTAGGATTTGTTGTTTGAAGTTGATTGGCTTCGCCCTGTAGTGATATTAGGGTTTATATTATTTATCTCGCTGTATGCTGGAACGGTTTAGTGCTAATTGGTACCTTGAACGGTGAAAATTCAATTAGCTATACCAAATCAGCAGGCAATCTGTCCCTGTGCTCATCAGAGAGTAAGACACAGAGTGCCTCAGAGACTATACGCGAGACATCTTTCAATTTTTCAGCATTTCGTCAGTATTATAATACACTATTTGGAAATGATGCGCAACATATATCCAATAACTGATTAACTTGATTTATTGGTTTTGTAGAAGGGGATGGTGCCATTCAAACTTTTGCGAATGGTACAAGAGTACGTTTTGTTCTTACTCAAAAGGAATGTGGTATCCTTTATCATATCCAGAAAATGTTTGGGTTTGGTACTGTTAAGCATTTTCCACAAGGGACAAGTGGGAACAAAAATGACTTCTACAGATGAATTGTAGATGATCCCTCACATATTCTGTTATTAGCCTTTTTATTCAATGGTAATCTGGCTCTTACTCACAGAATCCAACAATTAGCTTTGTGAGTTCAAGCTTTAAACAATCGTTTTGGGGCAAATACAATTATATTGATTAATACTGCTGTTTCAGTTACATTACAAGATGCTTGATTATCTGGGTTTACCGATGCAGAGGGATGTTTTAATGTATCCATTACAGCCAATGCAAGATATGCATTAGGCCATGTTATAAAAATACGTTATATACTTGATCAGAAGGATAGTTCTATCCTTAATAACATACGAGACCTTTTTGGTTCTGGTAAAGTAACTCTTAGATCCAAAACCGACGGTGTTTATCGTTACACAGCTACAGGATTTAAATCAATGAATAATGTTATATCTTACTTTAAAGTATTTCCATTATTCACTAAAAAGGCACTTTCTTTCGAGAAGTGATTAACCATCCATGATCTCGTTTCTAATAAATTACATCTCTCTGAAGAAGGATTAGCCCAAATAAGAGCATTACAAAAACAGATTAATATTAACAATAGTATGACAAACAAAACAGGATCTGCGCATCCTTAGAATTATTGAAAGATGAAGATATAGTCCGATTCTCCTTATGAAAGGAGCGCATAGCGATACAGCTAAGCGGGCAGATATGAGGAATATCTGTTAACATTTTGCATCACATGTATACAGTTGGTTTAGATGGAATTGGAGGTTTAATTCTTTACTCTCAACTTAGTATAAAAATAGGAACAAAAGATACCAAAGGTAAAACTGAGAATAAAACCTCGCTTGATGAAACTAAGGAGATTATATTTGGCTGTCTTTTAGGGGATGGTAAATTAGAGATGCCCCCTAGAGGTGTGAACGCTAGATTTGGGTTCACACAAGCTGAATCTCAAAAGGATTATTTTATGAGTGTATTAAATAGTTTATCTAGTATATGCTCTGGAAAATATAGAGAATATTCTTATTTAGATAAAAGAACAGGTAAAACTTATAAATCTCTAAACTTTTGAAGTAAATCTTTACCTATGTTAAACGAGTTTTATCATAATTTTTATGATGGTAAAGTTAAAAGAATCCCTTTAGACTTATCATTATTAACTCCTCTTGCTTTTGCTCATTGAGTGATGCAGGATGGATCGCGTGGTACATGTAAAGGGTTATATCTATGTACAGATAGTTTCACATATGCAGATATTCAACGGCTTACTCAGTATTTAAAGGATAGATATAATATTAAGTGCTCAATACATAAAGCTGGAGGAAACTATCGTATTTATATTTTAGTTAAGTCTGTAGAGACAGTTAAAAATCTTATTTTACCTTTTATGCATGAATCTATGTTATACAAGTTGGGAGTCTAGCTAAACTCATCCACGTCGTCCATATTTGAAAGGATATGGAGTATAATTTCCCTATATGCGAGAAAGTATTTAAAAATTAGTGTACGATGCTCCTTTAACTATGTTTTTTCTCAATTTCCCTATCCCCTCCGTTTTAAAAAATTTAAAAATTTTTCCTGGTGGCCGGCCGGCCGCCAGACCGTCAGGGTGAGGGGAGGGTAGTAACCCCAAAAAAAAATTTTTTATTTTAAATAAAAAATTTTTTTTTTAATAAAAAAAAATTTTTTCTTCCCAAAAAAATTTAAAAAATTTTTTAAATTTTTTAAATTTTTTTTAAAAAACCCCGCCAGCCGTCAGGGGGGGGGGCTAAGCCCCGAAAAAAAAATAAATATTTTTTGAGGGGAAATTTTAACTAATATCTTCAATTACGAAAAAGGATTTAAAAGAGAGAGCACGTAACAATCACTAATCTTATACAACTTGCAGGAAACCAAAGGTATAATAATATTTATACTGAGTAGGTTCCTCAGAGACTATACGGGAAAACCCCTATTATTTGGGGGGGGGTAAGACATAGTCCATATTAAGATTTAATTTAAATATATCCCCGCCGCGGGGGGTGGTTTTTAAAAAAAATTTTATTAAAAATTTTTTTTTGCCCGCCATACCGGAAGGCGGGGTGGTAACCACCCCCCGAAAAAAAAATAAATATTTTTTTTTTGGAGGGGATAGATTAATTTAAATTAACATATTCTTAATAGGTGGATAAACTTGTGTTCACGGTAAAAATCTTGCTATATGCTGGGAACTCTTGTTTAAGTAGTCCACTCGTATTAATTACGATCGGAATAATCTACTTATTACAGCCGAAGGTAGCAGGGCTGTCAAGACAATCAGCAGGAAACTTTAGTTTTAGTGCAAAAGCTACGGCAGTCACTAAAAATACTTATAATAAATATACTGATCTCCCTTCAATATCTGAGCATGTTCCTAAACATAAAAGTATCCTTACAAAGGATGAATTAGGTTATTTCCTAGCAGGATTAATTGAAGGAGATGGTTGGTTCGGTAAGAAACAATTACATATTATTTTTGCCGAAAAGGATATTTCTTTGGCCTACTGAATTAAAAAACAAATAGGATATGGTAATATTTCTAAAATAAAAGATAAAAAGGCAGTAAGATATATATGTAAAAATACAAAAGGCTTATCTATTATTTTAAATTTAATAAATGGTAAATTAGTAAGTAATTACAAATATGAACAACTAATTAAACATAATTATAGTGAAGATTTTAATATTACCATATTACCACCATCAAAAGTTTTAAGTCTAGATAATTATTGATTAGCTGGTTTTACACAAGCTAATGGTTGTTTTCATGTTAGTGTTGTTAAAAGTAAAACACATAAAACAGGCTACAGTGTAAGACTAGAATATTCTTTAAAACAAAATGATAAATTACCTTTAAAGCTTTTATATGATTTATTGAAAAAAGGTAATATTTCTCAATATAATTCGGGAATTTGATGTTATAAAAGTACAGGATTTAAAACTGCATTCGAATTAATTAATTATTTTGATAAATTTAATGTTTTTGCTGGAAAATACGTAGATTATCTAAAATTTAGAAAAGTCTATATTATGATAACAAAAGGAAAACATCTAGAAGAGAAAGGTTTAAAGAAAATTATAAGTATTGCAACTAAAGGATCCTCAGAGACAAGCACGCAAGAAATTTAATATTAGATCCCCCGCCCCTCGACCACCGGGTTGTTTTTAAAATTTTTTATTAAAAAAAATTTTTTTTTTGCCCGGAGGCCATCGGGCCGGAGGGAAGAATAAATATTAAATTAAGATACTGTCCATGATAAGCTCATTTCAGACAAGAGCATATTTCACAGCTGCTACGTGCGCCATTTCATTAAGTATAACCTTGAGTGTAATTACTCCATCTTCGTTCTTTACTAATGTAAAATTATATAAGAATTCTTTCAAACAGGTAAGAAATTATACTAAACCTAAAGGGGAATCTTGTTTAGAATTAACTCTATGAAATAAACCTTTAGGATTATCATCTCTAAATCCAATTAGTAAACTTACAAACCTTGAAAGAAATATGCTAAAGTTAACTCCTCGTGCTAGAAGTATAATTATAGGGTTAATTCTTTCAGATGCTTGAATGAATAAAAGAGGACATTGAAATCCACGTATTGGGTTTAAACAATCTGTTACTAATTTTCCTTATATATGACGTGTGTATAATGAATTAGCTTATTTATGTTCAGGTCCTTTATATGGAGGTAAAACTATTAAGAGAGGTAAAATTTTTTATAGTTTAAGTTTTCAAACAAGACAATTAGAATGTCTTCTAGAAATTTTTAATTTATTCTATAATGTTATAAAAGGAAAACCTATAAAAACAATAAAACCTGATCTAATTCATTATATAGATTATATAGCTTTGGCTCATTGAATTCAAGGAGACGGATCTAAATTAAATCAAGGTATTACTCTTTGTACTAATAGTTTTTCTTTAGAAGAAGTAGTTTTATTAATTAATATTTTAATTATTAAATTTAATATTAATCCTACTATTCATAAAGATAATAAAAATTATCGTATTTATATAAAAAAATCCGATTTGGATAAAATAAGACCCCACATATTACCTTATTTTGAAAAGCATTTCTTATATAAAATTACATAGCAGATGTAAAGCATTAAATTTAGGTAGTAGGGGCCAACTCTACACTGACAATAGCATATTTAAAAAAGGGATTTGGTTTTTTTAATGCAATGCAATATAAAATCTTGTGTTAAAAACATTCATCCCTGAGCTACGGTACCTATGGCTAGGAGGACGAACAAGGAAAAATATGTCTAACGTAAAATGATTTACAGAAGTAGCAGACTGTAAATATAAAGAACCATTTGTTAGACTATCTTGGGCCTAAGGGTACATTAATGGGTTATACTTAAGAACTTGGGATCACCTGAGACTTGAAAAGTTGGAGGTGACGGAGTTTTCATAGTAGATACCTAATTATCTTGATTTATACATATGCACAATTTTTTTTGTGTGGGTGGGCGGGACCATAAGTATTTATCTGCAGTTTGATACTTTTGGATGGGATATGTATAAAAAAAGATAATTAATAAATAACAAAATAGGTATTGAAGGAAAACAGAAGAATTTATTTCTTCGGAGAGCCGTATGATGGGAAACTATCACGTACGGTTCGGGAAAGGTTTTTTGGCTAATGACAATCAAAGTTTTAAGACTAAAGAGGTAAGGTTTTACTTTAAAGGTCGAAACTATTGATTAGTTGGGGCCAATCTACTATTTCACTTTAATTATTGCGGTACCTACAGGTATTAAAATATTTAGTTGATTAGCTACATGTTATGGTGGATCTATACATTTAACACCTCCTATGTTATTTGCTCTAGGTTTCGTTGTTCTATTTACTATTGGAGGGTTATTAAACCACTTGGCTCTCCCTTTCTTTTTAAAAAAGTATTTTTTAAAAGTCCCTTTAAAGACTACTATATGCTGAGAAGTTCTGATAATTATGCTACTAGGAATTTATTCTATATTTCCAGTGACAATGCATGATTTTGAACAATCAGCAGGAAACCAACAGATATGTAAAAATATCTTAGTAGGATCCTCAGAGACTATACGTAGTCCTCATATTTTAATATGAGAAGATATAGTCCATGAAATAAAGTGTTTATTAATATATCTGTGCATTAATATTTTATGTTTTACTAGTACTCACCCTTATTCTACCTCAACTAACAACTCTGGAAGACAGGATAATATTAAAAATTTAAAACCTGTAAAAGTTTATAATAGCTTAAAAGAAGATAGAGTTCAAATACTAAAAGATCAAAAAGGTAAGTCTGGAGTTTATTGTTTAATAAACAACATAAATGGTCATACTTATGTAGGAAGTTCTATTAATTTGGCTTCTATAATGAGAAATTATCTTAATAATGCTTTTTTAAAAAGCAGACAAAATAGAAATATGCCTATTGTAAAAGCTTTACTTAAATATGACCAATCTAATTTTTCTGTTTGAATTTTAGAGTATGTTGAACCTGAAGATTTAGCAACTAGAGAAACTTTTTATATAACACTTATAATACCTTATTATAATGTATTAAAACAAGGTTATTCTTCTTTAGGTTATAAACATACAGAAGAAACTAAACAATTACTTTCTGAATTAGCTAAAAATAGAACACATTCTGACAAAACTAAAGCTCTAATAGCAAGAGCCTTAGTAGGTGATAATAATCCTTTTTATAATAAAAGTCATTCGACTGAGTCTAAAATAAGAATTATTGAGGCCAAATCAGCTTATCCTGTTTATGTATATAATTCCTTTAAGGAGTTGTTAGTTATTTTCCCTTCAGTTTCAACTTTAGCTAAATTAATTAAGTCAAATCATTCAACACTAGTTGGTGTTATCAAAGAAAAAACATTATTTAGAGGTGAATGATATCTTAGTAATTTACCTTTTAATTTAACTGATACACCTTTAATATCAGATTGATGCTCAAAAGAGTGTAGCAAACTAGTATTAGAGATGAACAGTCAAAGTCATGTTAGAAAAGCAGTGTTTGTATATGATGCAAATAAAAATTTTATAGGTAAATATATGGGTGTAAAAGATGCTGAGAGAGCATTTAATATAAACCATAGTATTATAAAAAAATATGCTTCTGTAGGTGGTGCCTACAATGGATATATTTTTAGTTATGAAAGAATAAAATATTAAATGCACAATCCCCTCCGCGGGGGGGGGGCGGGTTTTTTAAAATTTTAAGAAAAAATTTTTTTTTTTCCCGCCCCGCGTCAGGGGGGTTCGAAATTATGTAACCCTGACGGTGGGTTCCTTCTCTCACCCCTCCGCCTCGAGAGAGCTTGCTCTCTCTCGAGACCGTCAGGGTTAACACCAAAAAAAATTTTCTTCAGCCCCTGACGGCTGGAGGGGTTTTTTAAAAAAAATTTAAAAAATTTAAAAAATTTTTTAAATTTTTTTGGGCCCCCTCCAGGCGGAGGGGGTTTAAAAAAAATTTTTTAAAATTTTTTTTGGGACACTTTATTTCGTAAGTGGTGTTGTATTAGCTAATGCATCTCTTGATATTGCTTTCCACGATACTTACTCTATTAAATACTTGTTTTGAAATGTTCTAGATAAATATCCTTTGGAGTATTCCTTTGGTTTATTAACTTATCCTATATGGTTTATGTTTTATTTGTTTTCACTATCTGAAAATACAAAAGAAAATAACTTATTAGGTTCTCGTAATAACATTAATAAGGTTTTAGATGGAAAAAGTGAAACAGATATAAAAAACTATATTGAACAATTCTTTGTTGGATTGCTAGAAGGTGATGGTACAATAACAGTTGATTTTATTAATAATCGTAAGAAACGTGTTAGAATATTTATTGCCCTAAATAATTTAGAAGATAATAGATTTATGCTTAATTTAATTGTAAAATATGTTGGTGGAAGAGTTGCTATTGAACGTAATAATAGATATGTAACATGGTATGCTACTAGTAGAACAGATATTGCTAAAGTCTTTGCTATTCTTGCTAAATATCCTTTACTGTCTACTAGAAAACAGTGTCAATTAGATTTTGCTAAAGATTTCATTAATTCTAGCTCAGATATATCTGAAGAAGAGTTTATAAAATTAAGAAATGAAAAATATAAAAACCAAAAAACAATGTTAGATTATTACGATAAAAACTTTGTTATTCCTCGTTATTTCCCTGCTTGATTATCTGGGTTTATTGAAGCTGAAGGTCATTTTAAATTAGTTAAAAGAGCTAATAATTCTATTCACGTTTCTCAATTTATTATTGGACAAAATAATGAAAAACACCTTTTAAAAGCTATCCTTACTTATTTTAACAAAGAAAATAATAATATAAGCTTTACTACTTCTAAAGAAGGAGTTATTTATTATAAAATACATATAGGTGGTTTAGAAGTTCGTAATTTATTGGCTTCTCATTTTAATTCTTATCCTTTATTAGGGGATAAAAATACTAAATATCAAGAATGAGTTAATAACCATTAGGATTTATGTTTATCTATATACATACACCTTCCAGGTAAAACTTGTATTTAATTTAATAGTACATGTGTCGTGCGGTCACACTTCAAAGATATTTATATTTATTTATAAATATCGGTTCCATTTCTCTATCCCCCCCGGGGATAAGAATTGGGGCTAACGGTGAAGTTTTTTATACTGATCCTTGAATGGGATCGTAACCACGGGTATAAACAATAACACCGTGTACGTAGTTATATACATTAATAATGTATATTTCTATTATGTAGAGACTAGACGTTGTGCGTCACATTGATTTTTATCAATGTGATGAAGATATAGTCCAATATTAACATATGTTAATGTTAACATATTACGTGGTCGCTCATTTTCATTATGTTTTATCTATGGGTGCAGTATTTGCATTATTTAGTGGATGATACTTCTGAATACCTAAGATATTAGGTTTATCATATAATTTATTTGCAGGTAAAGTACACTTCTGAATTTTATTCATAGGGGTTAATGCAAAGGGAAGTAGTTTTGACAAGGGAATAGGAAAAAGATTTAATAGCCAATCATCTGGTGGTGGTTCACCGATTAGACCTGATAATTTTGTTCTCTACTTTGAAAATGTTAAGGAAAGTAAAAAAAAGATTTATAATGCATTAAGGGGAAAATCAGGAGTATATTTATTTATTAATAATATAACTAAGGATTTATATGTAGGTAGTAGTCTTACTTTATCTAAAAGAATGACTAGTCATTTTTATTATGCAAATTCTAATAAGCCTACAAAAATAGTAATAACTAGAGCAATGAGAAAATATAAATTAGAAAATTTCTCTCTAGGTATATTAGAATTTTGTCCTTCAGATATAAAAATTTGTTCAGATTTAGAACAAAAATGAATAGATTATTACAAACCTAGATATAATGTATTAAAGATTGCAGGTAGTTCATCTGGTTATCGTCATACTATTGATACTATAAATAAATTAAAAGAGCTTTTTAAGAAAGAGAAACACCCGAAATTTGGTAGTGTTACTTCTCCTGAAACAAGAAAAGCTATTAGTGATAGTGTTAAAAAATTTTATCTTACTCATAGCCATCCTTCTAAAGGATTAAAAGGAAAGCTTTCACCACAGTATGGTATTGGTGGTACTTTCGTTTTTTGTTATAATCAAAAAGGTGAAGAATTGATTTTCCCATCAATTAATGCAACTAGGCAACATTTTAAAGTTAGATGAACGTTTATAAAAAAAAATATAGATACTCAAAAATGGGTGACTTTACAAGGTGAACAATGAATTATTCAATCTGTTCCTCGTCAAAATAAATAGGATTAGCTTCTTCCAATCTTTCTATATGCTGGGAAGTCTCATAAGGCTTAAGTACTCGACCTTTATTAGGTAAGTAACAATCTTAAGTATATCTAGACAATCAGCAGGAAACCAAAAATAAAAGTGCTTATTAAATACTTTTATTGAGTAGGATCCTCAGAGACTATACGAAAGAGGCTGTCACGGTAAAAGACCGTGGTAGTTAAGAGATAGTCCATATAATGTAATCTTACATTCTTCCCTCAACACTTCTTGGGTCTACAAGGTATGCCTAGAAGAATAAGTGATTATCCTGATGCTTTCTATGGTTGAAATTTAATATCTAGTATTGGTTCAATCGTTAGTGTTGTAGCTACATGATACTTCTTAAATATTATATACAAACAATTAACAGAAGGTGAGGCTGTTTCAAGATATCCTTGATTAACTCCTCAACTATTCAGTGATACATTCCAAGTATTATTCACAAGAAATAATAGTTCTTTAGAATGATGTTTAACTAGTCCACCAAAACCTCATGCATTTGCAAGTCTTCCATTACAATCTTAGAGTAATTAATGTATTTAAGGATGAAAGATTCTTGTTTATCAGCTCCTTCGGTTCCCCGCCCCTCCGGGCCGGGGGCTTTTTCTTAAAAAAAATTTTTTAAAAAATTTTTTTGGTCCTGACGCGGGAGCGAAGCTCCCGCGGAGGGGTTCTTTTAAAAAAAATTTTTAAAAATTTTTGCCAAATTTTAAGAAAAATTTTTTTTCCCGCCACGCGTCAGGGCTTCGCCTCTCAAAAAAAAATCTTCCCCTCCGCGGGCTCCCCCCGCGTCCGGGCTTCGTTTTTAGATTTAACCTTGACACGGGACGTTCCGTCCCGTCCCCAAAAAATTTAAAAACCGCCTGGCGAGCTCCGCTCGCCAGACCGTCAGGGGGGGGGCTGAGGGGAAGGTAGTAACCCTGACACGGGAAAAATATATATTTTTTACCCGTCCCCCTCCGTTTTAAAAAATTTTTAAAAAAATTTTTCCTGGCGGGGGGGGGGGGGAAGCCCCGCCAGACCGTCATAGGCTAGGGGAAGGGTAACCCTGACACGGGACGGAACGTCCCGTGGAAGGGAAATATTATTTTTTGAAGGCTACGCAATAATGAACCCTGACGGTGGGGAGCTCTCCCCCTCCGCCTGGCGGGCTTTTAAAAAATTTTATTAAAAATTTTTTTTTTGCCCGCCAGACCGTCAGGGTAGTAATCCCCCCGAAAAAATAAATATTTTTTTTTTTGAGGGGGAAATTAAACCATGGACACGTTTGAATTTCCCTAATCCTGTACCTACAATTGATTCGGGTAATTCGCTTTTTAGGAATACTGAATCAGTATCTGTATAGTGGGAATTTATTATGAAAGGATACATAATAATTCTAGCTCAATAAGTTATAGCTGCAGCTATGGCTGTTGATGAATTGTTGGTAATATCACTGTCTGTAGAAAGTAGTATTTGATCGAAGTCTAAACCACTTTGTTCACATAATTCCTCATTAGGAAGTTTATGATATCTAATATATTTTTTATCTTCGTCGAGATAGAGCATATCAATTTCTCAGTTAATAATTTTATACCACTTATGGGAAGGAGGATGAGATGACCTTCTCAGAGTCCAACTTTGGATTCCATCATTGTCTCGGGAGCCTTTATTTTGGATTTTCCTATAACCCGCCGCGGGGTTTTTAAAAAAAAATTTTAAGAAAAAAATTTTTTTTTTTTCCTGCCAGACCGTCAGGGTAGTAACCCAAAAAATTTTTTTTTAATTAAAAAATTTTTAAAAAATTTTTTTTTGGGGGGGGGTTACACCTCCCCTTCCGCCCTGGCGGCGGTGCCGCCAGAGCGTCAGGGCTTCACCCTTCTCACCCTTCCCTTTAGCCCCTGACGGGCTGGAGGGGGGGCCCTCCCCCTCCAGGCGGAGGGGGGGGGGCGGGGAAAAAATTTTTAATTTTTTTTAAAACGGGTCCTACCGCCCCGCGTCAGGGTTACCAATTGCGAAGCCCTGACGCCGGAGCTTCGCTCCGGCGGAAGGGTCCTTGACGCGTGGGGCGGAAAAAAATTTTTAAAAGCCCACGCGGAGGGGTGAGGGGATTTAGAAAAAATAACATCTTACTCTAAATTACAACATTACCAATTTGTGTTAACCATCTTAATTAGAATTTAATTAAAGTTTTAAAAGTTTTAATTAAAACTTTCTTATAATTAGTGGAGGTTGCCTTACTTAAGTGGCTGTACACGTATATATATATTGTTTTGATACAAGCAGCAAAAATAATTGGAACAGGAATGGCTACAACAGGTTTAATAGGAGCTGGTGTAGGAATAGGTGTTGTATTTGGTGCTTTAATATTAGGTGTTGCTAGAAATCCTTCATTAAGAGGACAATTATTCGCATACGCTATATTAGGTTTTGCTTTTGCAGAAGCTACAGGATTAAATTAAAGCAAATAGTTCTGTATAAATTGGGGAAATTGCAAGAAGTACTTAAGTTAACTTGCAGCGAAGCTTAACTCATTCCAGAAAAAAATATATTAACTTTTTTTTTCCGGGCTTCCGCCCCAAAAAAGACGCTCTGGGCAAAAAATTTTTAATAAAATTTAAAAGCCCACAGGGCGGAAGGGCGGGTTCCTTCTCTCACCCACCGTCAGGGTACATAAAATTTTTTATAAAAAAATATATATCTTTTTTTATCCCGGCTGGGGACCCCGCAAGCTTGCGGGGAGGGGGAAAAAATAAAGACGAAGCCTGACGCGTGGCGGGAAAAAATTTTTAAAAACCCGCCCGCCGGAGGGGATAGAGTTATGAACGTTCAACGACTAGGAAAGTTAACAATCCCATGAATCCCAACAATTAAATAGTTATTTAATTGAAGACATAGTCTGATCAACAGAGTGATCTGTTGAAATAAGGCTAAAGGCCTTATGATAACAATAAATTTTCCCATCATTCGTGTATTTGCTTTAATGATGGCATTCTTATTATTATACGTTGCTTAAGTAAATAATAATTACTGAAGGCAAAATCCCCTCCGCGGGTCCCCCGCGTCAGGGTACATTACTGAACCCTTCCGCCCCCGGAGGGGGCGGAGGGATTTAGATATATATTTCTTGTAATTGTATTATTTTTTTTTAGTTAAACAATATAAATTTCATGACATCTACAACTTTTTTTCTAGTGTTTATCCCGATTTTAGCCATATTATTACTTGTAATTAATTTACTTCTTTCTCCTCATAATCCTTATCAAGAAAAAGATAGTGCATTTGAATGTGGGTTCCATTCGTTTTTAGGACAGAATAGAACACAGTTTAGCATTTCTTTTTTCATATTTGCCTTATTATTTCTATTATTTGATTTAGAAATTTTATTAGTTTATCCTTATGTAGTTAGTGCATATTCAAATGGAATATATGGTCTAGTGTTTATGCTTGTATTTTTCCTTGTATTAACTTTAGGGTTTGCCTTTGAGTTAGGGAAAAACGCATTAAAAATTGAAAGTAGACAAGTTCATAATTTTAATTATGGATTTTGAAATGGTTATTCTTTAATTTATAATTAATGATTGTATTAGTACGTTTTAATATATAATAGGTTTTTTTGGAAAAATGTTGGGTTATTTGATTTATAATTTTTAATATTTTTATACGATTAGTATACTATTCATTTTTTTAAATATTTCCCCTCCGCCCTGGCGGCGGTGCCGCCAGAGCGTCAGGGCTTCACCCCTCCCTTTAGCCCCTGACGGGCTGGAGGGGTTTTTTAAAAAAAATTTAAAAAATTTAAAAAATTTTTTAAATTTTTTTGGGCCCCCTCCAGGCGGAGGGGGGGGGGTTTTAAAAATTTTTAAAACCCCGTCAGGGTTACACCCCAAAAAAATTTTTAAAAATTTTTTTTAAAGAAAAAGCCCTGACCCCTCCGGCGGGGCGGTACCCTTCCCCGCCCCGCGTCAGGGTTCAAAAAAAATAAAATTTTTTTTGTCCCTGACGGTCTAGAGAGAGAGCTTTGCTCTCTAGGCGGAAGGGTCCCCTCCGTTTAAAAAAATTTTTAAAAAAATTTTTCCAGGCGGCGGTGGCCGCCAGCCGTCAGGGGGCTGTCGGAGAGGGCATTATGCCCCGAAAAAAAAATTTTTTTGAGGGGAAATTGTATCTACCCCTTAGGCCCGGTGGCCTCCGGGTTAACCCTCGGTGGTCGAGGGGGGGTCTATTAAATCAAATAATAGTGGTAATATGAATAAATGAATGTGAGATAAATGAGATAATGCTCTTAGAAAAATTTAATACAGATTTAATAAAATTGGATGCTCCAACTCCTTGAGGTATATTTTTTCAAGATAGTGCTACACCTCAAATGGAAGGATTAGAAGAATTACATAATAATATAATGTTTTATTTAGCTATTATATTATTTACTGTTACATGAATGATGATCACTATAGTGAGAAATTTCGTAGCGTCTAGATCTCGTATATCACATAAGTATATGAATCACGGTACATTAATAGAGTTAATATGAACTATTACACCTGCATTAATATTAATATTAATAGCATTTCCTTCATTTAAATTATTATATTTAATGGATGAAGTGATGGACCCATCATTAGTTATATATGGAGAAGGTCACCAATGATACTGAAGTTATCAATATCCTGATTTTACTAATGATGAAGGTGAATTTATAGAATTTGATTCATATATAGTACCTGAAAGTGATTTAGAAGAAGGAACATTTAGAATGTTAGAAGTTGATAATAGAGTTATTATACCAGAATTAACTCACACAAGATTTGTTATCTCTGCTGCAGATGTTATACATTCTTTTGCTTGCCCTTCTTTAGGTATTAAATGTGATGCTTACCCTGGAAGATTAAACCAATCATCTGTTTATTTAAATCGTCAGGGAACATATTTTGGACAATGTTCAGAAATATGTGGAATACTTCATAGTTCTATGCCTATAGCTATACAATCTGTTTCTATTAAAGATTTCTTACTTTGATTAAGAGATCAAATGGAAAGTTAGTTTCTTTTATCTAAACTATAAACATGTTAATTATGGAAACGTGTTAATTTAATGGTAGAATAACATGCTACGGACATGTTAGTACAAGTTCGAATCTCGTACACGTTTTGGCAGTATAGTAATATGCTGTTAATGTTTGTATATATATATATATTATATATATATATAAATTACTTTTCATAAAAATACGAAGTATATGATTTATATTAATAGGTAATATTTAGGAAATTCCCCTCCGGCGGATTCCTTCTCACGACCGTCAGGGTTACATAATAACGAAGCCCTGACGCGTGGCGGGAAAAAAATTTTTAAAAACCCGCCCCGCCGGAGGGGAATGTAATATAGTATAGATAAATCAAAAGAAAACTTTTTTTATAATGAATTTTTCAATATTTTTATTCCTTATAGGAATATTAGGTTTTGTCTTAAATAGAAAAAATATTATACTAATGCTAATTTCAATAGAAATAATGTTATTATCTGTAACATTTTTAATATTGATTAGTTCACTTAGTTTTGATGATATTTTAGGCCAAACTTTTGCTATATATATTATAACAATAGCAGGTGCAGAATCTGCAATAGGTTTAGGAATTTTAGTTGCATTTTATAGATTAAGAGGAAGTATATCAATACAATATAAATAATGTATTTAACATTAATAATTTTACCTTTATTAGGATCAATAGTTTCAGGTTTTTTTGGAAGAAAAGTTGGAATAAATGGATCTCATTTAATAACATGTAGTTCTGTTATAATAACAACAGGGTTGGCGATAATGGCTTTTTTTGAGGTAGGTTTTAATAACATACCTGTGACAGTGAATATTGCAAGATGAATTGATGTAGAATCACTTTCTGTATTATGAAATTTTAAATTTGATTCTTTAACAGTTTCTATGTTAATACCTGTGTTAATAGTATCTAGTTTAGTACACATATATTCTATAGGATATATGAGTCATGACCCACATAACCAGAGATTCTTTAGTTACTTAAGTTTATTCACTTTTATGATGATAATTCTTGTTACTGCAAATAATTATTTACTAATGTTTGTTGGTTGAGAAGGTGTAGGAGTTTGTTCTTATCTTTTAGTAAATTTCTGGTTTACTAGAATAGCAGCTAACCAAAGTTCTCTTTCAGCTTTCTTGACTAATAGAGTGGGTGATTGCTTTTTAACTATAGGTATGTTTGCAATATTATGATCTTTTGGTAATATAAATTATAATACAGTATTTGCATTGGCTCCTTATTATAATGAAACTCTGATCACGATCATTGGTATTTGTTTATTAATAGGAGCTACAGCTAAAAGTTCACAAGTAGGTTTACATATTTGATTACCTCAGGCTATGGAAGGTCCTACACCTGTATCTGCATTAATACATGCCGCTACTATGGTTACAGCAGGAGTTTATTTATTAATGAGATCTTCACCTTTAATAGAGTATAGTTCAACTGTTTTAGTTATTTGTTTATGATTAGGTGCTATAACTACAGTATTTAGTTCTCTAATAGGTTTATTCCAACAAGATATTAAGAAAGTTATAGCTTATTCAACTATGAGCCAATTAGGTATGATGGTAATAGGAATAGGTTTATCTTGTTATAATATTGCCTTGTTTCACTTAGTTAATCATGCTTTTTATAAAGCATTGTTATTTTTAGGTGCAGGTGCAGTAATACATTCAGTAGCAGATAATCAAGACTTTAGAAAATATGGAGGATTGAGACCATTTTTACCTTTAACTTATTCAGTTATGTTAATAGCTTCTTTAAGTTTAGTAGCTATCCCCTTCATGACTGGATTCTATTCTAAAGATTTTATACTTGAATCTGCATATGGTCAGTTCTTTTTATCTAGTACTATTGTTTATTTTGTAGCAACTATAGGTGCTATGTTTACTACTCTTTATTCAGCAAAAGTTTTATACTTAACTTTCTTAACTAATCCTAATGGACCTTTAATTAATTATAAACAGGCTCATGAAGGTGACATGTTTATTACTATACCTTTAATTATATTAGCTATTTTTTCTATATTTTTTGGTTATTTAACTAAAGATATATTTATAGGATTAGGAACTGGTTTCTTCTCAGATAATAGTCTATTTATACATCCTAGTCATGAAATAATGTTAGATACTGAATTTGCTGTTCCAACTTTATTTAAATTATTACCTTTTATATTTACTGTTTCACTAAGTTTAATTTCAGTAGTATTATCTGAATTCTTACCTAAATTGCTTATTAATTTTAAATTTTCTAAATTTGGTTATAATATTTTTAGTTTCTTTAACCAAAGATTTTATATTGAATTATTTTATAATAAATATATTACTGAATTTGTTCTAAAATTAGGAGGACAAACAACTAAAAATATTGATAAAGGTTCTGTAGAATTATTAGGACCATATGGATTAGAAAAAGGATTAGTAAGTTTAAGTAATAGTATTGGTAATTTAAGTACAGGTGTTATTACTACTTATGCTTTATATATATTAATAGGTTTAATATTTTATATGTCTTTATTATACTTTTCTTATAATGATAATAATTTATTAATATTAGTAATTTTTACTTTATTTTCATTATTAAATAGAAATATGTATTTATCTCATAAATAAATAAAAAAAATTTTTTTAGTTTGTATGAATTTATTTAAGAGGAATTTAGGTAGTAAATTATTAATTTAAATTTATCTTTTGTTTAATATGCTTTTATCATCTATATTTTTTCTATTATTATCTAATTCTTTGTCTTATAGACGTGATATTACTATTCTTTATTCTAGAATTGGAATATTAGTATTATTTTATTGTATTTATTTATCTTATAATAATTTATTCATAACATATTTAGATAATGGTATTGGATTATTTGGAGGTTTATTTTTTACATCCTCTATAACACAATCATTTCATATATTAATATTTGTTATTAGTTTATTAATATTGAATATGACAGGATTTTATCCTAGAAAACTTATATCTAATGAATATATGAGTTTATATAAATTATTATTTACAAAATTACATTTTATTAAAAAACTTACTGTTTCAAATATAATTTTAAAAAAAGGAGAACAATATACTATATTAGAATATACTTTAATATTATTATTTATAATAACAGGAAGTGTATTACTAATATCTAGTAGTGATTTAGTTTCTATTTTTTTAGCTATTGAGTTACAAAGTTATGGATTATATTTATTATGTACTATATATAGAAATTCTGAATCTTCTACTTCATCTGGTTTAACTTATTTCTTATTAGGTGGGTTATCTTCTTGTTTTATATTATTAGGTATAGGATTAATATATGCAAATCTAGGAGTTACTTATTTAGATAGTTTTTATGTAGTAAATAATTTATCTGATATAATAAATGAACAACAATATAATAATATAAATTGACATGTGAGTTCATATATACCATATTGTTTATTATTAATATCTGTAGGATTTTTATTTAAAATATCAGCTGCACCATTTCATTTTTGATCTCCAGATGTATATGATGGTATACCTACAATAGTTACTACTTTTGTTGCTATAATAACAAAAATATCTATATTAATATTAATGCTACAATTAGTTCATTATACTAATAATATTTATATTTCAACTCAATATTCTTGAACAACAAGTTTATTATTAAGTTCTTTATTATCATTAGTTATAGGAACTGTTTTAGGTTTAACTCAATTTAGAATTAAAAGATTATATGCTTATAGTACAATATCTCATTTAGGTTTTATACTTTTAGCTTTAAGTATAAATAGTGTAGAATCAATACAATCATTTATTTTTTATCTTATACAATATAGTATTTCTAATTTAAATGCTTTTATTTTATTAGTAGCTATTGGTTATAGTTTATACTCTTATAATGATAATAATACAAATCATAATAATTTAGTGGATAAAAATAATTCACCTATACAACTTATAAGTCAGCTTAAAGGTTATTTTCACATAAATAGTGTATTGGCCTTAAGTTTAGCTATAACATTATTTTCTTTTGCAGGTATTCCACCATTAATGGGGTTCTTTGCAAAACAGATGGTTTTCTCTGCTGCTTTACAAGAAGGATTTGTTTTCTTAACATTTATAGGAGTATTAGCTAGTGTTGTTAGTGCAGTTTATTATTTATTTGTTGTTAAGACAATGTTTTTTGACTGACATTCTTATACATATTTTAGTAAATTGCAAGATCTTAAAATACCTGCTCTTGTGTTAAAACAAAATAATGTTATAGATAAGATATACTTTGATTCAAAATTTGTTTTATCTAGTTCTCTTACTATAACTATTTCTATATTAACTCTTCTTATTCTTTTATTCATACTTATACCTAATGAGTGATTACATATGTCAAATATATTAGCTATTGTTTTATTTGTACCTCTTAATTAACTAGATATTAAGTTATCTAAATCCCTCCGCCCCCTCCGGGGGCGGACGGGTTCAATTATGGACCCTGACGCGGGGGACCCGCGGAGGGGATATTTTACTTTAATTTTACTATTAAATTTGTTAATTTTCTAACTCTTTTAATAAATATAAAATTTTATTAAATTTATAAATAAAGAATATTGCAAATATAAATTATATATCTAAATATATATATATGAGAATTTTAAAAAGTCATCCTTTATTAAAAATGGTGAATTCATATATAGTAGATTCACCTCAACCTTCTAATATAAGTTATTTATGAAATTTTGGATCTTTATTAGCTCTTTGTTTAGCAATACAAATAGTTACAGGTGTTACATTAGCTATGCACTATACTCCTAGTGTATACGAAGCGTTTAATTCTGTAGAACATAGGCATAATGTGTTCTTTAAATCGAGCTATATGCTGGAAACTCTTATTATAAGACAATCAGCAGGAAACCAAAGGTTACTTATATGTAACTTATTAGGATCCGGCTTTCGCTGGATACCTAGAGGGATCCTCAGAGACTACACGCTTGACATCTGGTCTCGTTAGAGATTATAGATGATGATATAGTCCAATATTTACCGAGAGGTAAAAAAAAAAATTTAAGATTAATTGTCTATACCTATTTTTGGTTATAAGTTTATTATATTCTATTTATGTATCGGGTTATAAAAATAAAATGGGATTTTTCCACTTTTCTACTCAGAGCTCTTGCTTGGATAAAAAGGATGAACTAAGCACTAAGGTGTTTCCAACGACGATTTCTTACATTGATTTGCGGGATTTACGGATGCAGAGGGAAACTTCTTAATTATTAAAGATCGTGAACATGTTAAGTTTAGATTTAAAATATCTTTACATATTGACGATGTGAAGGTTCTTCATTTAATAAAATCTAAATTAAATGTAGGTAGAGTTACCGTAGAAAATAGTAAAAATCGTTGTTCTTTTATAGTAGAAAAATATTCAGATATAAAAAATGTAATATGTCCTATTTTTAAAAGTTTTCCTTTACATACTAAAAAAAGACTAGATTTTGAAAATTTTTATGAGGCTGTTCTTATAAAAGATAAAAAAAATCTATCTAATGCTGATATGGAAAGAATAATATTTCTTAAAAATAGTATGAATTCTAAAAGAGTATTAGTTACATATAATACTACAAAATCTAAAATTATAATAAACCCTAATTGATTCATAGGATTTTTAGAAGGTGAAGGTACTTTTGGTATTAAAACTGGATCTGCTTTGTATCTACAAGTAGCTCAAAAAAAATACAAGTCAAGAAAGTTTAAATGCTATAATAACCTTCTTAACTGGATTGTCCAACAATGCTTTACAAAATAGTAAAATATTGCCTATGAATGTAGTAAGTACGATTAATGTAAGAACAAATGTAGTATCTTTAGTTGTTAGTAGTGTAGATGCTCTATCCCCTCCGGGGTTTTAAAAAAAAATTTTTAAAACCCCGTCAGGGTTACACCCTCCCTTCAGCCCCTGACGGGCTGGAGGGGGGGGGGGACGCCCCCCTCCAGGCGGAGGGGGGGGGGGGGGGGGGGGGGGGGGGGGGGGGGGGAACAACGATCGTCACTGTTAGGGCAGACGGCTGTATGGTTGGTTGTATTATCAATCACATCCATTAAGGTTTGAGGCCTGAGCCCCGGATGACGAAAAAGTCGAAAAAAATATAAAACCAAAAAAGAAAAGGAAAAAAAAGAACGCTAAATAAAAGGATAAAAAGGTTATATAAAATCCCTCCGAAGGTTGATATTATCACCACAGTGTCTACGGCACCTACTTACTACCTACCTGTGTTCTGTACAGTACATATCGTACCTACGTAAAACTTGGAGGCGGCAAATAAAAACAGATAGTAATCAAGGGAAACAAAACAAAAAGCGCCTTTGTTTCCTTTTTTTCTCTCATCATTATTGAATAATTGAATATCGATAGGTCCGTTACCTCACTTTTCTCTATCATTGTTGGAATAGACGGGATGGGATAAATTGGGATGGAATCAATTTGCAACGCGTCTGTCCATGCTATACTAATCAAACCAAGACAACAAACAAGCAACTCAACTAAGAAAAAGAAGCAGTAGTGAGTGAGCTCATTTAGTGTGCAGAGAAGAAGAAGAAGAAGAAGAAGAAGAAGAGCGGCATTTCTTGTACATACAGCAGGTTTGGTGCAAAATAAGTACATCACCAACTGCCGGTAGAACTTGAAGTTGTACTTACTTACCGTGTATAGACGGCCAGTCACCTGCTAACATAGCACACTACTTACTGTGTGCATACATACATACATACCAACATTCTAACTAACTAACCAACTGCTATTTACTATTATTACATTGCGCTGGTAGCTTCTTCAACTACGGAGTACTCCGTACTACTTAGGTAAGTATCTTCACGAGATGTGGAAAACTTGCTTAGCTTAAGCTTGTCGGAATCCCGGGAATACATGATGAATGGAATTGCCGGGAGTGTTCACTGCACTCAAAAGTCCATGAACTGCACGAAGGACGATCATCAGGCAACTCTTCTCTATGCTCCAAGGCAAAGGGTACAGAGAGGTATGTACTTAGTATTATTTTATTTTTATTATTAACTCTACAACGCAAATCTGCTACGCAGTAAATAGTTTGTTCAGGAGCATATCAACGTGAATGCGACGACGGGAATAATAAGAGGGATGTGATGTGACCCTAGTGGACCGGGGATCCGGATCCCCGTGCAGTTCTATACACTCCGTACGAGCAGCCGGCCGGGCGATCTCTTAGCCCTCCCGCTGTTGAATTGGCTAGATATACCCCGTACTTACTAATCGACCGGTCACGAAGCAGTCACAATCGATTCCTCGAACATGTCACGCTCCTCCCCAGATCAACATGGTGGTTGGATAGAGCCTTCGACTGGATACGTAGCAGGTAGGGGGAGAAGAAAGTAGCGGCACCGTGGCGGCTACTAAGAGATAGATCTTATCTCCACTCCTCCAGATGGATCCACCGCTAATGAATACCCACCGAATGGTCAGCGCGCTCGCGTGATGATGCTGCCAATCATGGACCCATGCAAGGGCCCTATTGGATTACGAGGTCCTCAGTCGTATTGGTCAGTGGAGAGCCACAGGCCACGTGGTGCAAACGTGGCTGAGATTCAGGGTGATGAGCCTTAATCAGACCTCAGCTCATCGGAAATGACGCCTCTCTGTCTTTTCCGTGGTCCGTAGAGCTAGGCACTGTAGTGGCTCTATCCACTTGATCCAACGGCAGGATCTATTGTCTTTCTTCAAATGTCAACGTCCTGCAGCATAGCTTGAGAGTTCAAGATAATATGAATCGGCTTGTGAAGCTTGAAATTTGCGGGGCTTCGAGAGTCAAAACGCTATTCTGAATCGGATGTGTGTAGAAGTGCTTTGCGTTCGAAGAGCTTTTTCGCCCTGTGGTAAAGAAACTAGGGGTGAAAAATCGAAAAAAAATGAATGCATCACTAGAATGCGCTGGGAGCCACCGAAGTTTTCAGTCTGTTCTTGGGCTTAAAGTAAGAGCCACATATGCCCTGGCCGGACCAGCAGGACACCTGATCAGCTAGTGCGAAACGTCAAGTTCCTCGAGGGTCTCCCCCTTCTAATCTGTCATGACATCTCTCGCAGTCTGTGAATAACGGGATGGAACTGACATGTATCTGGCCGACTACATCACTCTTGCACATGTTTAAGGTCATCCCTTCAGACAACGAGACCTGACATATGATTTCCGAAACGAGTCTTCGACAACGTATAATATGTCCTTTGAAGACAGACTTTCAGAAGCTATATTCGTTGGCGATCAAGGAAGACTAATGCCTTTCATAGATATGACATCGAAGCAAAAAAAAAAAAAAAACCTGGCGACTCAACAGAGAGATGTAGACCTAAAAACTCATCAGCAAATGTGGTCAATGCGAAAAGTAAGTGTGCAGATTTTTCACAGCACCTAACTGCAGAACGACAATTTCGAGGCCGTAGAGAAGGAGAGTGAATAGAACGGAAATGAAATGCAGAACCAGAAGCTTAAGCTGCACCGCAAAGATGTACTGTGCATAAATCGTCCATAGCCACACTCTCCACGCATCTGCAGGTCTGGATGAGACAGCAGCAGCATTCTGACAGTAGAATTAATGCCTGCGCGATGGGACACAGATTCTTTCAAAGAAAGAAACGCTGCTAAGCGGATTAGTAGGAATGGGATTCCTCCAACCGCAAGGCATGTATGTGGGGAGACAAATGTGGCAGCACAGCACAGCCCAGCACACCGATGACATGGGGTCAAAGGAACAACCTACGCTGACTGAGTCCGCACAGAGCCAGCTGCCAGGCTGCAGGGGGGAGGATCTGAAATAAACAAGATCGAATAGAACGAGTAAGAAAGCCGAAAGCACCCCTCCCCAAACCACCCCATGCTGTGCGAGGTTGGCGCTGCAGGTGCGGCTGCATCTCCCTAGGCACACAGTACATACGACCAGGATCCTCTCCTGCACAAGGCCTGAGCGCCGTCCAACCTGGCCTTGTTTTGAATCGACGTTCGCTCGAAACTCGGAAGTCCTGACATGATCGAGTGAAAGAAGTTGCATTCGGGTATGAAGCGTGGTGTCGCGGGAGGAGCTGTCGTTCCGCGAGAGGTCTTCAGCCTCGAAGGCGGCCTTGTGTGAGACCTCATCCCAGAGCCGTTTTTTGTCGCCGCCTTGACCGCTTCTTCGGGAGAAGAGACGGCTGCGAGGATGTCTTGGGCAGCAGGAGATGTATGCTCGCCCGGTTTTCTGGGATCAATCTGGAGCACAGGGTCTTCGATGCTGTTTGCCTTCTTCCGCCTCTTCCAAGGTCCCAGACGGGCCCTGGATTGACACCGTTAGATCATGCCCAAAACATGGAATGATTTGTCGCCATGATGGACGTTCTTCTAATCTTGATTTCAGGTTTCAAGGCTGGAATCAGTCATGCCATCTCAGCTTAACCTGTATCCACATGTATACTGTACACTACAGACTTCTATGTCGAAGCATGTATATCATCAATATCGCGACTTCCTATTGACAGACGGTAAGAAACAGTCCAAAAAGACGTACCAATTCTTCCTGTACTACGCCGTATATTCTGCACTCATCTCGCAATCCCACGCTTCCAATACATACCACGAACAGGTAGATTTCGCCTCATGGACCTAGTTCCTCCTAGTAGGAGCTTTACAGATCTGCGCGCAAGTGAAGCGCCTGCGGCTCGGACCGTGCATGGATCTACTTCCGACCGCAAGCGGCGACGCTATCGATCATCAGGGCTTCCCAGGAAAGATTTACTGCTGAGGTACACCCTTCCGATTCATGTCAATAGTTGATTGAACATTTACGAAGCCTAGAGACCCTGGCTTCTCTCGCAGCACTCGAGAGGAACGTGCGGATTCCCGTCGACTTAGGTAATTTCCAACCCGGTAGCCTGTGAAACATCAGGCAGGGTTCCCATTGACGGAATGCTCACGACGTACTCCGTGCTAACGGTAGCCAATCTCTCTCGCTGCCGGCTTTTCTGCCTTCTGAATGGCAGAAAACGCAGTGCCGATCTGCTCAACAGCCAACAAAAAAGCTGCCGTACCGCATCGAGGTAATCTCGCCTACGCTTTAGCGCCGCAAGACAGATCAAGGATTCAATGACTGCTCGCGTGCTTGCAGCATATTGCCATCCCCAAGCATAGTATGGACCGCACCACCTTTGGCAGGTGTGAAATGCCGCGCCACGGTGTTCATACTCTTTCGAGCCTAGTTTGGATATTCTCTGAACGCCGCCTTGGGGATCATTATTCCTGTGTCCTCTCTCTGTCGTTTGTTAATTTGTTCGACTGTTTGGCGGTAGCCTACAAGGCGAAAAGAGTTATCTTCACATAGATAGTCAGTCATGGCGTTCATGTCCATCTGTCTGTGCCGCCGTTAGCTTCTTGGGTTAGCCAGTCCTAGTCGCTAGCCTCTTTTCTTTGACAAGCCATCGAGTCCATGCTGCCCAAGCGTTTGAGCCGCAGGGGGACCTGAAAAGAAGGCGAGGGGATGACTCCATGCTCTATGGTGATCAGCTATCAGCCTCCACGAAAGCTTGGTGTTGCTGCTCCCGGTATCAGGCAGGAATGGCTCCGTCTGTCAAATTGGTTCACACAGCCTGCTGCCGGAAGCTGCAAGGATTCGTTGCCCACGTAGCAGGGCTTCTCTACTTCCACGGAGAGAATCATCCGCGCCGCAGGTGGCCGAATTTAGTAAGCTAAGAAGTTCCGCCCTGCAGGGTTCCGGAGTTGCTCAGGTCTGCAAGTCGTTGTCTCCGAACTGTTTTGACCTTGTAACAAAGGGTTTTCACGACTCGCAATGAAAGTGTTCTATTGGTCAGAAGGTGGTCCGCACTGCCGTCCAGTATCCGGAAGGAGGACCGGAAAGAGCATGTATGAACGTCCTTGTCCAAGGCACGAACAAGCTAAAACATACCAAGCTCAAATGAGGTGAATTCGATGCATGTCACTAACTGGTGAAGAAAGAAGAGACACTAGTCTTTCGGAGGAAGGGTTCCAAATAGAGCATGCAATTTACCAAGCCGCAGAATCTGCATGATGCTGCGTTATAGTACTAGTGAATCAGCGGGATGACATGCCACATGAGGCCTGGAAGTTCAGAAGGTAAGACTTTAGTATAATAAGAATATAAACAAAGCGTTCAAAGATCTGTGGATATATAAAATGCCACAACTCCCCAGAGCATGTTCATTGGAAGCAGACTCTGCAGGACTGCTTAACCAGCTGCACCATTACACTCTTGTCCCCAAAGCCTCACCAGTACAAACTCACATCTTAGTGGCATGACACCCTGCTATGTTATAACCATGTAATCGTGGGTGGATTTTGATCGTAACTGGTTTAGAGACCGTCAGAATCAAAATATAGTAAAAAAGAAGTGTGAAGTAGGTGGCTTGGGGTGGAAATTTGTACAGTACTGTCCGGGTCCTTAGGACCCGTTCCACAGTACTAAGCAACATGCCACCAGTGGCTTCCCTCGATGAAGTAATTTCCATCAAAGAGTAGCAAACCCTGGCCTTGTCAAGCCATCCTCGAACCTTGTAGATTTTTGATGAACGGATTCTGGATAAAGACGCTGCCCAACGCCAGCCAGGAAGGAGCCTCTGCTTCTTTTGTACCTACCTCCTGTGAATGTTGAGATGGACGCCATCGTCAGGTGGAGAATAACCTCGCTGATGTAGAAGTCAAGGAAACCAACTGCCACTGTAGAGAGGCATGAGACCTCGGCATGTCGTCTTCACAGGCTGTTATCATAGGCTGCCTTGCCCCATTACAGCAGCCGACTGCGCGAAAGATACGCCTAGATCCGGGCCCATCGCAAACCCTCACAGGGAAATGAATCCTGCGCTAGATGTAGCCAACTGACAACTGTATGTTTAGTTTTCTCACCAAGCCGCAAAGCCTTGTGAGAAAAGGTCAGCTGCTCGCGAGCCTTCTCATAGGTTGTGAGATATTCAACACTGCCAATACGGGCTTCTTGGCAGAAATCAAGAAATAAGTTTCGTCTCCGGGGGAAAGATGTTCGTTGATAATCAGAACGATTTTTCAATGAAGGGACTGTCCTTCACCACAAGAATAGTTGCTAGTATCACGGTATGCATGGTCGCTGATACTGTTAGGCAATCGTATAGAGAATACTCGAACCCGACCAGTAAAGATTAGAAAACAAACTGAGCTTAAACTTTGGAGACATCGAAACGAGATGTTGATGGAAATTGTGACCAGTCTCAAAGAGTTATTCTCCTTGAGACGACTAGCCGCCAATACCTGCCATGAACAGGCTGCTCTTCTGAATCAGAGGATAAGTAATTTGATCACGACGGTAGGTCGTGGCCCCTTTCAGGCCAATTAAGTGGACGTGCTTGGCTGGGCAGTGCACGATACGTTTGTAGTCTCTAACGCTTCTGCGCCTTGTCGTTTTAATTAAACGTTTTTCGGCGAATAAGGAGTAACGAACGGCTGCAATATCCCAACGGTGAGTGACTATTACTCATCCACAGCGGGTCGCCTTCGGATTTGTATCTCTACCGCTCAGAAAGCTGATAGCGGAGAACTCCATGGTCACATATTTGGCCAGTATGTGTAATTTATGCCCTTTGCGGAGGATGCACATTGTTGAAACTCGTTCGCTGACCGAAGTTGGACCTTGCGAAGAGAGCTCTGTACGGGTAGGTCTGAGTCCTCTGGCCGACAATAACGTCCAAGTTGCATGTCTTTAAACACCAAGAAATCCCGAAGGCCCTTAGCCATCCTTGTAAGTGACGATGGTAGCCCGGCACCAACCTAAAGTTGTAGCTTCCAATTTGACGCAGCTCCATTTTTGGTCTACTCGTAAATTTCCAAGGGACTATAAGGCTGAAGCATAGTGGGACGGACCATCATTCGGCGATCCTGCCCATGATATCTAGTCTATAAGGTTTGTCCCTCCGAAAAAGCGTCTGTTTTTCCATTTCACCTCTACGCTAAGGAGTGGCGGCGAGACGTTTTAGAACGAGCAAATAGCGGCATCGTTCCCCAATAGACGTTCCACAACGTAAAAATGCGGCATAGATGCTGCTCCTAGGACATCGATTTTGTGCCGACTTGATACTCGGTTCGAGAAGTTCAATTCGACCTACACCACCACGTATGTGAAGCGGGCATTGAGACATCCGCCGGCGCTAAGTTTGCTGCAGGGTCTCCACCCTACCGTGACGCCTTTGCTGGTACAGTACCGTACAATATGGCTTAGGTACGACTGGGGTAGGATCAAGGGATACGCCCCCTTTGAGACGAAGAACAGTGTCGCCTTGCGGACCTGTCCAAACAGGAGTAAGATCATCGATGTTAAACCGGACGCCAAAGGTCATTCCCGAAAAGGAGGCCCCAAATCTCTTCATGCTAGAGGTCATAATTTAGATATTCCGACCACTGTCAATTGGTCAAGGTACCACGGAAACTTTAACAAGCGTGTATTATTTTGTTTGGAATTCCGGAAATGGAAAGCCAAAAAGAAGTCTCCGAAAAGTAGAACCGTAATTGCGAGCAAGGGTCGTGCACGCGATAGCAGACTATCCACATCGGAGAATACAGCGGAAAACAGAAGATGCCTGACAGGGGACTTCCACCCTGGTCGTAGAAACTGTCACGTCAAAAAACGAAGTCCCTAACGCTCCAAAAAATCCCTGATATTTAAGCAAGATCTGCTTTCCCTCCTTCTTCCGGAATGCCACTCATGTCAGTCTGTCCCCTCCGTTGCAATATAGCAAAGCCTGTTGGGAGTGAGATACACGAGAATACTCCATCATGTCTCGTTCCAATGACTGTCCCTCGAATAACAATGTTGCGGCTGTTGAAAAAACCACAAATGGCACATATGACCGCTCCTCCGAACGGCCAGGAGGACATGAACGGTCTGCAAGTAGCCCCCATATTTCAGAGGAAGCCTGCTGATGTCAAGAGACAATAGAGTTTATATCGCTCCGGACGAGCGAGCTACACGCGTTGTGGGCAATAGACAGCCTGACCTCCATGAGCAGTCCGACTTTGACAGACGGATTGACCTAGCTCACATTGGAGCACAGTACGATATGCAAATACAGAATCGCAATGACATCAACACCGATCTTGGAGACATTATTATGTCTGATGCAAAGAAGGCGAATGGTGTTTCCTCTCGGTCCGCATAAGTCACATGTGAATGGAGCATGGCGCTGAAGGCATAGGAATGAACACTTGGAACTATTTGGACTGTCTCTGATTTGGAATGTAGAAGTTTTCGGAAAACAATATGGCCATTGCCGTTACCATAGTCCTTTCCGGGTGGTAGACACTTCTTTGGGCTTGCGGATAAGTCCTTATCGGAGTTGACCAGATTGTCGCCATCGCAAAAGGACCCTAGATCTCAATCGCGAATGGACTAGAAGGCGTCCCACTACCTGCGATGATAAAATGGCGTTGGTGTCCAAGCAATTCAATAACCTAATCAGAGTTCAGAAGGTGACCTGCAAATCGAGAAATTCTCCAGACTATGACTGTGAATCAAGTGCTCCCTGTCTGTCGCGAAGTATTCGATTTGATCGTCCAGGGGGCAACCGCGAGCGTAGAAAATAGGCTGCCAATGAGAAAATATAAGGTCAAATGGCAAGGCCGTCCTTAAGACCATAATCTAAATCACATCCTGACACATATGACGGCATTTGAAACTGTCGAAATCTGTCAGAAGAGTATAATCCTCCTGTGACATAGTTGAGAAGCCCTCTGCATCTACATCTCGAGAGAAACCGATGCAGAGAAAACAGAACTAAGAAGCCCGAGCTGACAATTGATATTATCACAGGGTGTTGCCTAGAAGCACGCCGTCAGAATCCACCTTCCAAAAGGTATGTGAATGAAGAACAATGGGCATAATGAAGGTTTCAGAGAGAAGATTAACGGTCGTCAAAGCCTTACACATTCCACGACCATGCAGTTTACCGAAGCAAAGACTGCATGGAAGCGAAATGGTATGGCGGTCCGACTAAGGATGACGATACAACGTCTCATCATTTAACGGCAATATACAGAAAATTTTGTAAAGGTATGAGGTTACTCACCCGTTTCCACAGGCAGAGCTCAGATCAAATCGGGAAACTGCGGTCCCAGCTTCAGTTCTTGCGGAAGCAAGGAGTAAGACCACAGTATGGACAAGGAACACTTCCAGAGTTTGGGGTATCCTCTACCCCTTCTGGGACCATTTTTCAGGCCCGGGACTTATTTCTAGAGCAGGCTCTATACTCTGACTGTTTCCTCTCCATCCCTAATCTTCATACGAGATAATCCTGCGCCCAGCAAGATGAGGATAAGACGAGGTCGAAGGAGCGTTTCTCTGCTTATTAGTGGTAACATAGTCATCTTCTCCGTAATTCAGCGCACCAGATGTCCCGTCACGCATCTCAACATCCTTTTTACCCCCCGATATTCTCGAGTCGACCCCTCTATGGCCATTCCCATTCCTCTCTGCACCCTTCTTTTTACCAGATGATGTTGCTATTGGTTGCCCTTCCATAGCGTCGTGTGGTTTTTGCTTCGCTTGAGACTCTGGAGACTTCCGCACGGACTTGTTTTCTGATGATTCACTCGCCTCTCTTTCTCGCTTCAATTGTCTTTCGCGTAGAAGGGCGTGTATCTCACTGTGTCGGAATATTCGGATTTGCTCGTCTGTGAGCGTTCGCTTTACACCATCTGGATAGTAACCTAGTCCATCATCATAATCGTCATCATATTCTTCTTCTTCCTCTTCGTCAAATCCAGCATATGGTTCTTCGTACTGGAATTCGGGTATTGGTGGGCGCTCCTGTCCGGGAAAATGTCTGGCATGGAAGGCTTGGAGATCCTCCTGTGTGAAACTCAGTCAGCCGCGATCTTGAAAGAAAACATACAGATAGGCATACAGCAGTGACGGTCGGAATCTGCAACTGTGCCATCACGATAATCGCATTTGTCAAAATTTTGGAGATGATGTTTCTTGGATGCTGGGTGATGGCTCAGAGGACGAAGGGTGGCCAAACTAGCTTGGGCCTGAACAATGCTGCCGAACAGTCTGCAAAGAGTTTGTATCAAAAGCGGAAAAAAGGTTGGCCCCAGATGAGCGGCGGGCTCTAAAGACGGTTGATCGATCTGACTCGAAGCCCCGAAGGGCTGCCGTCCACATGGGGGTGGACGAGTTGAGGATGCTCCGGAGGGCCGTAAGCGACGGAGGATTAACTTAAGGCCGAAGAGTGAACAGCCATGCGAACACAACAGAAACGCCCAGACAGCGGACCGGCAGTGCCGGCGAACGGACCAACGGCTGCAACTTCCGAACTAACTATGCCTCCCTCTCTGAAATAATGCTACAGTACTCTGGCACCGAACTTTCAAGTTCTGCTGACTCGGCTGAGAAAGCACCGTGATTCAGTGCATTACACCATAACACTACAGTATTGGTTACGCATGATCAGACGTTATTGTGATATAAAGTGAAATATGAATGACAACACAGGACACAGATACAGATAGATGCTGCAATATCGGAACTCTAGAGAGACGCATATACAGCAAAAAGAGCAGGCTCCATTGAAATATGCACGGTATAATTCCTCCTGGACACGGACCCCCTTGACGAAATCCAGAAGGCCTCCCAAGTGGCTTTGCCGCCGCGTAGCAGCCTCCTGACACGGACCATCCAAAGGTCAAAGGCCAGCAAATCCCCTCTCATCGACCTTTCTTGTCGGAAGAGCCAAGTTCAGCACATTATTGCCGATTTTGGCCTTCACGCTGCTGAAGTGGACTGTGAGACCTCTCAACCCTCGGAGATCTACTTTGGAAACTCGCTCTTTATCTTCCGGGGACGGTTCACTCAAGCTCCATGCAATGGATATATGGAAACAATGGGAGTAGTCTACGACAGGCTGTTCAGGGGGTTTGGCGGGTCTCCCTCCCTTCTTGTCACGTGGTGTCCCCCTTTTGCCCTTTTCACGAGGCTCGAGGGACTGCGACGGTGCCTCGTAAAGCGGCGGCTGGCCAAAAGCAGCCAAGGACCGGTTTGATATTCTGAGCAGACGATTGAGACCGTCATTCTCTGGTCTCGTGACACGCAAAACGAGGAACCACCGCGTCTTTTCGTAGTTGGAGACCCAGTCCAACCCTTCTAGCGCAACGTCGAAGCTGGCCACAGACTGTCAGGAGACTCGCTCCTTCACCTGTGTACAGAGAGTAGGGGGCAACTGTATTACTTACGGATGGACATCCGAATCCTGGACTGCATTGTCGAGGAGTTCGGAAAATTGTTGCCTTTGCTCCGTCACAAGGACCACGGGCCTCGAGAGGCTGATATGCAGCGGCAGTTGCGCCCCCAGGTCACTATACAGTAGGCTGTGTATTTTCCTCTCTTTGTCCCCAAGCTGATCCTTCACTTGGGAGAGAATGTCATTCAAGATGGACACCTCTGTTTTTGATGGATACCCTCCACAATATCAGCAACAGAGCATACAACCAAGGTGACTGGATGACGGCATACACTCAAGATAAACATGAGTTGGCCAGTTGCCCTCTACATGAGGGATCACGCGTTTGCGGCCCCCATGGAGGCTAGGATCGTCCCTCACACTGACCCGAGTGCTGGAAGCATAGAGATCGTGAAACCCAGCCGGTAAGGGGGGAAGAGAAGATGTCTGCTCAAGATTCTTCGAGGAAGTCTGCTCTGTACGAAGCCTTTTCGCAGGCCTGGGCGGTGAAAACACCGTGGGGGACGCTCCGTTGTTGTCCGCCTCCGATTCAGAGTCGGAGTATGCGACTAGGGCCATCACATTGAGAAGTTGAGCCAAGCCGAGGCTTCATAAATAAGGGGCAATTAAAGGTAGGTAGTGTGTATGGTACGGAGTTGAGGATCACTGTTGGTGGAAGTGGAGATGACCGTGGACGCGAAGGATGCGCGCCAAGAACTTCCATGGCCCATTGAGGACAAAATCGGAAGTTCATCCCAAATCAGTGTGCTTATCCATGCCTTCTGTCAGGACAGAAGTTGAAAACACGAACACATTGGGAATTAATGCATTTTACATGCATTTAGCGCCTCTGAAATAAATGATTGATGGAAGCAGGGGCTTCCAGGAGACTCCTAAATTAAAATTGTTTAAGGTTAGATCATGCCGAACCCCACAACGTCCGGTAGGATACTAACGTTAAATAGCGTCAGGACATGACCCGGAGCTTGAAGGACTTGGGAACTACTATTTTAGATGGCTCCGGCTTTAGGAGATTACAACTGAAACCCGCACACCACACCTTTCTGCGGCTGGAGTGTCGAGATTAGAGCGAAGCTGCGAAACAGAGGCTACAACAAGGCAAGCTGTACGGCTCGCCAGGATGCTAGCTGCTCCACATGATCCGGATTCCTTGCTCAATCGAATGCGCATATTGGATGCAGCGTACAATGCACTTCTAGCGATGTGCAATGCGACACAGGGACCCCACGCAGATAGCCAGCCAGACTGGATTTCCACGATCGCCACGAGAAACGGCATATGGAACTATCTCTGTTCTATTTTGAAAGGCCAATGGTGTCGGGACTGAGTTACCGATGGTTCACAGAGTAGACTGGAGAGATGAAACTAGACCCTGTCGATCGCAGAAGCCGTAGGGCTGGTTCCTAGACGCTATCACCCACTAAGGCTTAGTTGGGATAAGCCCGGAGATTTTAGGCACCTAGAGTTGACATCATGATGCTTCAGGTCGACGAGGTTACCCGCTGAGTGCATTTCGCATTTGATGCCTCTCCCTTCGTTGAAGGACCGCAGTACTGACGTCTGGAAATCCCGAGCAGAGCCGGTGTCCTACCATGCGAGAAGAGACAAGACCGGACCCGTGCCGCTTGGAATTGGGCTCCATCTGGCATGGTCGTTGTGCATGCAGCAGTTTCATCATCGAGCTCAGGAACTCCAGGTTCCGAACGCACCCATGGGCCGTCGCTAAACCCGTCGAGACGCTGCGGGCCGTGGCGCCGTAAGGGCCGTGTGGAGACGGGGCGGCCATCACTCGCAGATCCCTCATGGGCGGGCGCGGCATCGAGACGTCCTGGGTGCGCAGCTCCTCCACATCCACGTCAGTTGGGCCCGGAGTCCAGACCCGTCTTCAAAACCCGTCCGCAGGGTCTCGATCGCGCTTCCTTCTACCTTCCTTCCTCCATCTCACACTCGCTTTAACAAGTCTGCAATCACAGTGCATACTCCATACTTTCGTCTGGAATCCAACGAGCTCATCGAATCTTGCATCACCGCAGGCCGTTGGCTATATACTTCAACTCCTCTACGGCCCAACGCCATCCGACATGGATGGCCCCAGAGACCCTTTCTCCATGGACAATACCACCAATCCATTCCGCCGCACGGCGGCCATGCGACCGAAGACCATGTACGCTCTTGGTCGGTCTGAGACTCTCCCGCCGTATAAATCCGTCCATAACACCCAGCAGCGGCCGGTCGACGACTCTGAAGTGGACGAGAGCACCAACCCCTACCGTCGCCGCCATCACCCTTCGAGCGGAAGGACGCGGGTGCGGCCGGACGTCATCGACCGCCTCGACACCGTTGGTGACTACCAGTTTCACCACGAGGGTCCCTACGACCCGGTCTACCCCGAGAGGAACCAAAACAGCAAGAAAAGCCCCATCGAGGCGCTGAGAGAATCGAACGAACAGGCATTGAGAGCCACGCCCATAGACAAGATCCTCGACTGCATTGAGCGTCATCGCCCCCTGGATGGAGTGGCCTTCTTCCCGCCCGGACATACCGACAGAGAGGGACAGACGTATGACTACGAGGAAGGCACCAACATGGTGGCCGAAGAATACGGAAACTTTGTTCGTGTTCCAGGATTCGTACGTTGACGCCCCTTCTGTCTCAACTAAAATGCGTTGAACCCTATTCTAATGATTTCGCTTGATGCAGAAATTCACCGATGCAGACTTCAAGAACGATCCCTTCTATCAGGACAACCCAAAAAGACGATCTAGCCTCCGGAGAGTCCTGGGAGGACTCCGCAGCCGCCGTAACCGGAAGACCATGATGTGAACAAAATCTCCGACATCCGACATCCTTTCGTCGAAATGTGACGACTCGGACTGTGAATATTTTTTTCGATCTTGCGGTATTCGGCTGGGGATGGGGAACTATATTCAATTCCAGGGATTTAATTTGGGAACCAGATCTTTTCGTTTCATTTCGAGGCGTTTGTGGCTGGAACCGGGCGTTTGTAGGGTATATATTGGCAGCACCGCGGCAGGACCTTGCGGTTTTTTTTTCTCTTCTCGTAAAGGAATGACGAGTGACGACCTGAGGGTATGCTACTATAATACTCATCGCGACATGGCTTGTACTATAGATGGATGAGTGGAGCATGTACCTAGACCTATAATCACACGTTGCTTAATCGTACCGTCATTCTTATCCAATTCGAGACAGTTTCGTCCAGTAAATGATCTTAGGGTATCCTTTTTTTTTTCTCTCTTCGCTCATATAAGCTCGTGATGTAGAGATTCTTAGTATCAGAGGTGTAGCTTTGAAAATTGAAAAGTCACGCCACAACGGACGCCCTTTCCTCAAATTCTCATATGACTCCAACCTGTCCACTTTTCAAGACCGGTCCGATTTGGACGCGCAACTTTTCGGATGATCGTACCTCTCGGCCCGTTGATAAGTCTTTTTTCCCATTCACTTTTTTTTTTTTTTTTTTTTTTTTCACGAACCATAATTATTAGGCGAAGTTCCGCAGCATCCGAGACGAGAGAGAAACGAATGTTCCGCGCAACGGATGAAACATTTTCGGACCGCGCGGCCCGAGAGTTCGGGAATTAAGTGCTTTTTAAATACCTAAATAAAGCACTTCACTTCTTTCAGTGAGGTGCGCACTAGTTCATGTCACCGAGCCGTTGGTTTTTGTGGCTATTATTGTTATATTGATCTGGTAGGAGATTGAGGGTTTTTTTTCTGTGTCAGGGTTCTTTTTTCTCTTGCTTTTTTTTTCCTACCTTACCTTGGTCCCTCCCTATTATCTCCGCGTGTTGTTGTAACCGGGTCCCGGATCGCGGCATGGAAGTAATTCATACTCTAGTAGTACTCCGTACTTAATACCTAGTAGTGCCTAGCGTCTCAAATGGACGACGCCACAAGCTACTTCGTACAGTACTTATTCCAAATTCGATGATTTGCGGTTCTACTGCTAGTGGCTCATTCTGACGGCATCTACAATGCATGCTCTTTGAGTCTTGTCTGATTGTTCTCTCTCTTTTCTCTTTATCAGTTATGCTGCGGGGGATAAAATCGAGGTAGTAGCCCGACTGCAGACTTCAGGAACAGGCTAGCAAATAGAACACCGACTGTCAGACAAGGCCACCAACCTCCAGCTGGCGGCAGTCAAAGCCACCTAGGTCCCTAGACAGTGGGATAAGCTTACTCACAGCTCCAGTAACATTTCTCCACCGCCACAGGCTTGCCTTCCCGGTACCTACCTGGCGGATATCGCCTTCGGCATTGCGTCATACCCGTCAGACTGAGATCACAGCGAAATATACTTTGGTTTTATATACAAACGGACCCGGATTTGATAACCTTGATATAGGCCTAGTTGTAGGTATGTACTTGCTCAGATGCAGAGTCAAACATCAATGTGCCTCGGCTTTCTGTCGCTTCCTCCCCAAACAGGATTCAGGGCGCCGTGTTTTATCATCCACTCACAATAATAGTAGTATGGCTGCAACGGTCAACCATCCGCCTCAAACCCTGGGACCGATACACCCCGCCAAGGTCGAGAAATCCGCCATCAAGCCGTCCATCGCGAGATCGATCACGATCCGGGTCAGGGATCCCCTGGACCATGATGCGCCCGCCATCCTGCACGAGCCGCGCAGCTACAATGCGGTGCAGGCGAACGGGTCGGCGGTGGTGTTGATCAGTGGTGCGGGTGGAGGCGTCAGTGGGCCTGCTGGTATGGTGTGTCCTTTATTTAATTATTTAGTACTTTTACTTGAGATCGATGATAACTACTACTGGGGGCCCCGTGGAGGCATTGCTGAATTATTGATTTTTTTGTATGAATGCAGGCATATACCCCTCTCTTGCCGACAAGTTCGCCCTGGTCCTCTCCATCCCCTGCATCCGCCTCGACTACCGCGAGCCCGCGCGCAAGGAGTACTGCACGGAAGACGTGATCGCCGCCTTCAACTACCTCCGCGAGTATTTCTCTTCGACCAAGTTCGTCGTCGTGGGCTGGTCCTTCGGCGGCAGCCCCTGCTTCGCCGTCGCCGCGCGGGAGCCCGAGCGATGTCGCGGCGTCGCCACCGTCGCGTCGCAGACGGCGGGGACGGAGGGCATCGCGAAACTGCCTCCCCGTCCGCTGCTCCTGCTGCACGGCACCGAGGACACCTGCCTGTCGCCCGCGTGCTCGGAGACGCTGTACAGGGAGTACGGCACGGAGGGGCAGCGCGAGCTGAGGCTGTTCGAGGGGGACGACCACGGGCTGAGCCAGAACGCGGTCGAGGCGGAGAAGATGATCTTCATGTTCGCCGCCAAGTGCCTGGGGTTCGAGAAGATTCTGGACGAGAACACGCAGGAGCAGATCAGCCAGGATCTGGCGGGGAGCAAGAGCGAGAGGGTTGCGGAGATGAAGGCGGGGCGTGACTTTGAGGGAGGGGAGCGGCTGTAGATATGGTCTAGTCAGTGGGGTTAGATGTAGATATTTTTGTGGGTATGATTATTTTGTACATGTGTATGTACAGTACAGTAAATGTCTCTGAATGAATGACGAGTATGATGAGATAGATGGTCTTGGAGCCATGAACCGCATCCCGTCAAAGCACTTTGCTTGCATGCTCAGATGATCACGAACATAGGATCTTGCAGATCTTCATCTATAAATTACTGTCCAAAAACAACTTGGTCAATCTGACATGTTGCATATATTCAGCAGGAATAATAATGAAAAGCCAGGTAGTAAATTAAAGGGGATCGTGTCCGTGCGGGAGTCGTGCTGCATGCACCGCCACAGCCCGCGCCAAGGGCTCCGTCGGGTCGGGGATCGTTCGACAGCGATGGAGCGAGCTCCGCCACCGAAGGCCAGATGTCATCTTGCCTGGAATGCGCTCTGATTTCAACGCCAGGGACGCCGGCCACCTGGCCTCTTTTGCCGTTTCCGTCCGCAGATAGAAGGCGTATCCAGACAATTCTTTTCCCCTATTTTACTTTCCTTTCTCATTGAAGCGATTATCTACATCTACGTCTTTTTGCTCGACTGGTAATAAGCTTCTTGCGAGATGATGAAATACCGCCTCGCCCTTTCTTGATATCGATATCCTTCCACAGCCCGAACTCTGCAGCAGGTTGATGCGCTGATTCGTTCGAGTCTCTTTGTTTTCTTGTATTCGAGTTCCCTTTTACCTACTGAGACTTTGAAGAAGCGATTGGTCCACCATGCCCTCCGCAGCGAGGATATTCTACCTGGCGGTGTTCGCACTGCTGGGATCTACACATGCCGACAGTCATAGCGAGAAACCGGGCCACCACACGGTCAATACGTGCGCTGTAAGGGACACCCGAGATACCGGGAATCGGCTTCGTCTTGCTGACAATGCTTCACTGCGGAAAGATTGACCCCAAAGCCACGGTTTCCGACGCCTGCGCATCCTACGCTACCATCGATACCCTGAACGATCAGATCTACCCCCTCCTCAACTCCATAACCCAGGAGACGGACTTCTTCTCGTACTATCGCTTGAACCTCTTTAATAAAGTCTGTCCGTTCTGGTCGGATGAGAATGGCATGTGCGGGAATATCGCATGCTCCGTCAGCACGATCGACTCGGAGGAGGATATCCCGCCGGTATGGAGGGCAGAGGAGCTGAGCAAGCTGGAGGGCCCGAAGGCGGGGCATCCGGGCCGAAAGCTGCAACAGGAACGACCCAAAGACAGGCCGCTTCAGGGGATGCTGGGCGAAGGGGTTGAAGAGAGCTGTGTGGTGGAGTATGACGATGAGTGCGATGAAAGAGACTACTGCATTCCCGAGGATGAAGGCGCGGCTGGGAAGGGAGACTACGTGAGCTTGGTGGACAACCCGGAGCGGTTCACAGGGTACGCTGGTCCGGGAGCGCGCCAGGTCTGGGATGCGATCTACCGCGAGAACTGCTTCCTGAAACCCGAGTCTCAGACCCCGTGGAACCCTTCGCTCGGAGGGCTGCAGGCTGCCAACGACTTCCGGAACGTTCTCCAAAAGGGGATGATGAAGCCGAGTGACCGTCTACCCTTCGACGACGAGTGTCTGGAGAAGCGGGTCTTCCACCGGATTATCAGCGGGATGCACGCATCCATCTCGACTCACCTCTGCTGGGACTATCTGAACCAGACGACTGGTCACTGGGGTCCCAATGTGCAATGCTACAAGGAGCGGCTAGGTGACCACCCCGAGCGGATATCGAATTTGTATTTCAACTACGCCCTGGTCTCCCGGGCAGTCACCAAGCTGCGAAAGCATCTTGAAGGATACACCTTCTGCATCAGCGACCCTGTGCAGGATCAGGAGACAAAACGGAAGGTCTTGGCGTTGACGGATAAGCTTGCGTCGCGGCCGCCAATCTTCGACGAGACAGTCATGTTCCAGGATGCCACCGCCGCCGGCTTGAAGGACGACTTCCGCAACAGGTTCCGAAACGTGAGCCGGCTGATGGACTGCATCGGCTGCGACAAGTGCCGGCTCTGGGGCAAGCTCCAGGTCAACGGCTACGGGACCGCTCTGAAGGTGCTGTTTGAGTTCGACGAGAACAAGAACGGAGAGAACCCCCCGCTTCGGCGGACCGAGCTGGTGGCTCTCATCAACACCTTTGCACGCATCTCCCACAGCCTCGCGGCTGTCCGCAGCTTCCGGCAGGCTGTGGAGTTCGGCAGGGAGAATCACATTGCGATCCACCCTCCAGTGTCTCAACCGCTCAGCGGCGGCCGCACCGACAAATCCAAGCAGAACACGATACGGCTCTATAAAGATGGTGGCTCCAATTTCTACATCGAGGACGACGACGAAGATGACTGGGACTACTACCACCCGTCGAACCCGTGGGTGAGAACGGAGGAGCAGTACGACACCTTGATGGAAAACATCAAGTCGGAGTTTGGTATCGTGTGGAGGACGTTTATCTATGTGCTGAAGAGTTGGATTAACATTCCGCGGACAATGTGAGTGGATTCCTCCCTTTCTCCCCCGACCCCAACTCCATCTGCTGACCGTGGGCCCTGCACGCAGGTGGGAGATCTTTGTCCTGGAATCCAGCCGGCTGTGGAACTACTGGCTGGGTCTTCCGGTGCCCCCCAGGGCTTGGAAATTCCGACTCCCCAAGAACAACCGCCAGAGCCAGCCTATTGACCACGAGCTATGAGCGTAAGCCCTTGGACGGGTCGCTTTGGAGTCCTGTATAGATAGATTGGTGGTTTCTGTTTCTTTTTTCTCTTTTTGTTTGTTTGCACGGAACTGGCGTTGAAACGGGCATTCTGGGAGCGTCATTATGGGTAGATCACATGTAATCGTGTACAGTATGCGGAGCGCAAGCCCCCTCAATCATACCTGTTGTTACTCTTCTCATAGTCATGGTATCTGTGTGAAACGATATTCTTTAGGATCGGCGTAAAGAAACAAATAGAAGAGCAGCCAGACGGCGTCCGGCATCACGGGACGAGCCGAGCGGAGGTTCAGCCTCGGCATCGCTCGGCCGCCAACCCCGCCTCCCGCCCGCCAGACCGCCTAGGCCGCTTTGGGCCGCCTCCCCGACTTTTCCTCTCGGGTGATCCTGCTCTCTCTCCACCGTCGCTCGCGTTCTCCCTGTCTCCATCGCTCGTCCCCGGCGTGCGATCCAGGTGAGCTGCGTCGCCCGTCCTCTCGCTCCCTCAGAGCGTGCTCCTAACGCCTCCATTGGCACCCCAGCCCCCGGCTCCAGACAGCGGTCGGACCATCTTGATGAGAGGCTGGTGATGGTCGCCATGGCGTCGGTCTCGCCACCTAAGCCCTGGGAGAGGGCAGGGCCTGCCGCTGGTAAGTTCGTCTGCTGAGACAGAGGCGGATCTCCTCTGGAGTGATCGCAGCTGTTCAAACGCATTGTTCTCCGCTGCCGTCGCAGGTTGCTGATCTCACCGCTGTTTATCACAGGCTCGGTGCTATCAACATCGCCGGCCAGCGGTACGCCGACCTCTTCCGCAATGTCGACAACAACATCCGGTACTTCAACATCGCAAGCGTCCAGCAGTCCATCGTCCTCTGCGTCGACACCTCCCGAGCTGCCGTCGCGTCCGAACAGCCTGAACAGTAGCGCTGTCAGCCGCACCACGTCGACCTACTCCCCGTACGGCGCGTCGCGGTTAGGGACGAGCCCCTACGGTACTTATGGCGCCTACGGCAGCTACACGTCGCCCTACTCGCGCTTTGGCGGGATGTACGGGGCCTACGGGGGCTACGGAGGCATGTACGGCGGCTATGGAGGGATGTACGGTGGAATGGCCGGCGACCCCAACGACCCCAACAGCCTGGCGCATTCGTTCAGCCAGAGCACCCAGGCGACGTTCCAGATCATCGAGAGCATCGTGGGTGCGTTTGGAGGATTTGCGCAGATGCTGGAGAGCACTTATATGGCGACGCATAGCTCGTTCTTCGGTATGTTGCGCTCGTGTCGACCACGTTTACTTGTCGGGATAGGAGCTGACTGTCTTCCTTCAGCTATGGTGGCCGTCGCCGAGCAACTAGGAAACCTTCGAAATACCCTGGGCCAGGCCCTCGGGATCTTCACGATGATCCGGTGGTTCAAGACCCTGATCGCCAAGCTGACCGGCCGCCCGCTTCCGGCGGACGCGACCTCCCTCACACCCTCGGCATTTGCTGCTTTCATGAGGGGGCGCTCTTCTGGGACGCTCCCGGACGGCTCTCCAAGGCCCTCCAAGAAGCCCTTCCTGATGTTCCTCATGGCCGTCTTCGGTCTCCCTTACCTGATGGGCAAGCTGATCCGGGCCCTCGCCCGATCCCAAGAGGAGGAGGCGAGACGCCAGCAGCGTCTGCTCGAGCCTGGCCAGCAGCAAGCGCCCCTGGACCCCTCGAAGCTGGACTTCTGCCGCGTTCTGTACGATTACAGCCCGGATGCGCACAACACCGCTGGCATCGATCTCGCCGTGAAGAAGGGCGACATCGTTGCGGTCCTCAGCAAGACCGATCCGCTGGGCAACCCGTCCGAGTGGTGGCGCTGCAGAGCACGCGACGGCCGCGTCGGGTACCTCCCCAGCCCGTACCTCGAGACCATCCAGCGCAGACCCACGCAGGCGATCACCACCGGCAGCAGCGCTGCGAGCAGCCGGACGGCTACGATGTCTACGATGTCATCCAAGGCGGAGGAGCAGGCCAAGTCGGAGAAGCCCAAGGCCGAGGAGAAGAAGCCCGAGATCAAGAGGAAGATGGGCGACATCTCTCCCGAGAGCTTCCAGAAGGGCGCGTTCTACTCATAATATTTCCTTTTTCTTACTTGCGCATAGAAGGACACGCGGGTTGGAAGTTTCTCTCTTCCATTGGATCGATATTACTTACCTTCCTCCTTATTATTTTTTTTACCTGCCTAGTGTTACATTTCTTACGTGTAAAAACAGGATATCCGTTTGTTTTCCTCTCGCCTGTCGCTTTTTACTTGTGTTGGGACTGAAACTCGCGGGTGTTTTACAAACGGGCTTCCTGGCCGCTTCAGGAAGATCGAAGGGCTGGGTGGGAAATCTGGGCTGTGTTATTTACCTAGGTACTAGTTAGCATAGGGTCCTTAGTTAGCAATTTAGCGGTATTGAATAAGGGAATGTTTCTTTTATTCCGTTCTGATGCGGCTGTCCTCTGCGTTCCCCGCGCATCGTACCCTGTGTTGCGATTATTTATTTGATTACTTATCAAGCTGCGAGGAAAAAAAAGCAACCGGTCCAAACTGCAGGTAGCTAAGCTCGGCTAAGGTGGAGAAAAAGAACGCGGGTATAACGGCATGGCTGCTTAAAGCAACCATCCCGAGCTCCAGGAATCGAACGGCCACAACTTGTAACAGCATGGACGAATCGAGATGATTCCGCGTCCGGGGGCCGGAGTTTACGCTGGCATCTCCGACCCCGCTGGTTCTTAACTCCGTATCTTAGCATGGGACTTTGCTGATAATCGATTAGTTGCAACGGCCATGGAGAGATAGGCTCTATCAGAGAGAGATCTTTCTCTCGTCTTGGATATTATACCCATACCTAGGTACATACCTAATTCTTCCCCTCTCCTCTGCTCCCCTTCCCTTCCCTACATTATTCTCAATTACTAACTACAGCAGCCGACTGGCCCTCTGATCCGATCCGGATTGACTGCGTCTTCTTTCCTGAGGTCTCTCTGAGTGAGAGCGTTCGCGATCGCGTCGGACATTTCGATCGATTGATTGATAAAATCACGACATCACACCGCACCGCACCGCGATTAATTGCATCGATCGATGGGAGGCGGCGATCCTCCTCCAGAACTCGACGCCGCGGACGCGGGCATTGGCAGCAATAACAACAATAATAATAATAACAATAATACTAATGACTATAACAAAAAGCGATAATGCCCGAGACACATCTCCATCGTCGTCGACGCCAGCGCCAGAAGGGGGCTTAGAGCCAGGCTTATCTTCCACGGCAGGATCTGTAACGAAGCAGGAAAACGGAACCATTGTCAATGCTGAAGGACGAGGCAATGGTGATGGTGGAGGAGGGCTCTGGCGACGCGTCTACGAGGTCGTGACATGGACGCCGCCGCGGTGTCGCTGGGACCCGAAGCGGCCGCCGCGGTTCAGCCTGGCGCTGAACCTGCTGTTTGGGTTCGCGGCGACGTTTACGGTGAGTTTTGCTACTTTCTATTCTTGCCTTGCTTGTGTTTTGCTTGATAGGATGTTTGTTGGAGGTCTGTTCGCGGTGCGGGTTGTGGGCTATATTCCATGTTACATATTGTGTCTGTATAGATGGTTTTGTGAGCTTCGTTCTTTTGGCACGGGATTATGGATGGATGATACGCACTTTTCTCCTCTCTCTCTTTTGTCGTTTCCCCCTCTCTTCTTATACAAAAAGCGGGATAAAACCCCCTATCTATCTATGTATCAAGCTAATATGTACTGCAGGTCGCAAACCTCTACTACTCCCACCCCATCCTCGGCGTGCTGGCCGACGCCTTCGGCGTCCGCTACGAGCGCTCCTCCATCATCCCCACCGTCATGCAGGCCGGCTACGCCGCGGGCCTGCTCTTCCTCTGCCCGCTGGGCGACCTCGTGCGGCGGCGGCCCTTCGTGCTGGCCCTGGCGTGGTTCACGTCGACGGTGTGGCTGGGCCTGTGCCTGACGACGAGCTTCGAGGCGTTTGTCGTGCTGAGTTTCGTCACGTCCGTGACGACTGTGACGCCGGTATACTCCCTTTATAGACCCTTTGTCTGTGAAGAAATAGACACCGCAGATGCTGATATATATGTTCCAGCAAATCATGCTCCCCCTCGTCGGCGACCTCGCGCCGCCGCGCCGCCGCGCGACCGCCATCTCGATCGTCGTGTCCGGGCTGCTCCTGGGCCTGCTCATCGCCCGTCTGCTATCCGGCATCATCGCCGAGTACTCGTCGTCGTGGCGCAACGTGTACTGGCTGTCGTTCGCGCTGCAGTACGCCATCGTGGTCCTGCTCTGGCTCTTCATGCCCGACTACCCGCCCACGAACACCGCCAGCACGGACCGGTACATGAGCGTGCGGCACTACCACCGCATCCTGTGGAGCATCGTCGAGCTGGTGCTCACGACGCCCGTGCTCGTGCAGTCGTGCCTCATGGGCTTCTTCGTCGCGGCCACGTTCACCAGCTTCTGGACGACGCTGACCTTCCTCCTCTCGGGGGACCCGTACCACTACTCGACCGTGATCATCGGCCTCTTCGCCATCGCGGGCATCGTGCCCATGAGTCTAGGCCCGCTCTTCTCGCGCCTCGTCACGGACCGCTTCGTGCCCTTTCTGTCCGTGGCGATCGGCGAGACCATCTGCCTCGTCGGCATCCTGGTCGGCACGTACACGGGCACGTCCACCGTCGCGGGGCCCATCGTGCAGGCGGTCCTGCTCGACTTCGGCCAGCAGGTCTCGCAGATCGCCAACCGCACCGCCATCTACGCCGTCGCGCCGCGCGCGCGCAACCGCGTCAACACCGCGTACATGCTGGCTGTGTTCTGCGGGCAGCTGATGGGCACGGCGGTGGGGAACCGGCTGTACGCGCAGGGCGGGTGGGTGCGCTCGGGCAGCGCGAGCGTCGGGTTCATCGGGGCGTCGCTGGTCATCTGTTTCCTGAGGGGGCCGTGGGAGACCGGGTGGATTGGATGGCGCGGTGGGTTTGGACTCCGGCGACGGCAGGACATGACAACCGGCGGCGGCGGCGGCGGTGGTGATGGTGGTCAAGGTCAATCCGGGCAGCAGGGTGGCCAAGGCGGCCAAACGGACGTGGAGAAAGGGGCTGGGGCTGGGGCTGCGTCTGCGTCGTCGCAAGGATTGCAGGATGAGACTGTTCTGACTGATGAAAAGAGCTGTAATGGCAAGTCTGTGACGGAGCCTGGGGCGGACGTCCCCAGTGAGACGAAATGATTATATCTGTTCAAATAGTTGACGCTTTTATGTATGTCAATTGGTATATAGAGCATAGAATATGTAGAAAAAGCATTTGTCTCTTTCCTTTTCCTTTTGTTTAGGGAAAAAGTGACAAGCAGTTTCATTGTGTATATATATATATATATATTCTATCTTAAATGTCAGGATCGAGATCAAGCCAGATTCACCCGCCAGGCTGGGCTGTTCTGTCTCTCTAAAACGTTGATTGCTATATAGATAGACCCGCTAAGCTAATGGATTGGATACGCGTAACGTCTCCAGAAGACCCATGAAAAAGACAAAAAGGACATGACAAACAAATATCCGGAAAAATGGAAAGAAACATGCTATATAAAATTTGGATGTCCCGAAGTTTCCTATCTTTTATTCAACGACCTGACGCCAGAGCCGGTCCGCTCTCCTCTTGGTAACTCCCAAACACCACACCAGGTCTCATGGGAGCAAGAATACACACACTTCAACATGGTCCTTGATATATATCTGAACCTCATACGTTTCCAGTTCTCCACTCTGAACCGCTCAGACCGTGTTTACTGGTTCGGAGCCAATTAGTACGAATTTCGCAACTAGTTACTGCGCAATGGTTGTGATATCACCTACTGTAATACTCCACCTGCCTCCCATCCGGATACTGGCACTCCGGCGTCGTCTCCAGAAGCGTCTTGTGCAGGAGAGCGAGTCTGTCCTGGTACGACACCAGTTGATCCCACTGACTGACGGTCTGGTGGTACCCCTGGTCGAAAGGGATCTGTATCTGGTTGTTCTGGTGGTCGGGCTCGGAGAAGAAGGATTCGACTAGTCCCCCATGGTGCGGAGTATGGGTATGGATATGTTCATGTCCGGTCATCATCATTTGGGTTTGTTGTTGTTGGTGGTGGTGGTGTTCGGGGATGATATCTGCTGTAAAAAATAGTTTGTAAATCCCATGAAACATATGAATAGATGGGCGGCCAACCGCTCTCCTGTGTGGGCAGATATGTAGACGCTCCTCTCGTCGACGATCACGGGGATGGAAAAAGGAAGCAAAATGTCTCTCACCAGAGGGTTCTAGCATCTCGGGCGTGGAAGGTCTCGAGACAGGTGTGTAGCAGCTCATGTCAGACGGCGTCTCTGGTGGATTCGACTGTGAGAAAAGAACTTCCGATTGCCCCCGAAGTACGTATAGAACAGCAGGGCTAATGCTGTAAGCTCACCTGGCTCCGGGCTGGAGGTCGATACGGAAAAGTCCCAGGAGGAACGGTATCTTCGAAGGAAGCGCGCGATCCGCCTCGAGTCCACCTGCTGCCCGCCGACGCGGAAGGCAGTCCGCTTGCCCTGCGCGGCGCGCTTCTGCTGCTTGCGGATCATGATGTGGACCTCCTTGGCCTTGATGTTCTTCCGGACGTGCCATGCGGAAAGCCTGTCCTTGTACTGCTTTTCCCTGGCTGCTGTCAGTCTGCCTTGACGGCTGCGAAAACACCAAACAGGGAGCAGTACGATGCAACAAAACCATAGTCACGCTCCATGATCTTTTTCACGTCCCGCAGCTTCAGCTGGTCGTCCCGGTAGAGCCGTTCGATCTCCGGGCGATATATCTGCCAATCCTCATGAGTCCGGGGCCGGAAGGTCAACGGAGCGGAGGTCATCATGTTGGAAGCCATGAGAGAGGAAGATGTTGCGGGGTTCCCGTCGTCGCCTGAACGTCTTGCAAACGAGGACATGGAAGTCAAATCAGCGTCTGGTCTTCTTTGCCGGACAGAAATGGGAGAGCGCGGACAGCGCGATCGTCTTATATCCCATGTTGAAAGCGCTCAAAGGGAGTGGCGGTCAACCCGAAAGATGTTGGAGGGCAAAAAAGCAAAAGCAGCCAGTGCTTGTATCAGGGAGGCTGTTGTCTTGCCGACATCCACGTTTGCCTGTCGCGATATGAGGCGAGAGGGCCGCGGGGGTTGGTGGTTTACTCGAGGGGCGCCAGAAGGGCACCGTGGGGATGGTAGCCCGTGTTCCCCGGGCCTATCAGTTGGTTGGCGTGCCTTTGTAGCCGGTACTTTTGTCTCTTGTGCCTCATCCGGCGACGTTTGCTGCGTGGGAGACCCCAGGAACCGGCGCTTACCGACGAAACGCCCATCCCGGTGCGCCGTCGCCTGTGCCATCATCCCCGTGCTGCTCTGCCCTGGTCCTGGCCGGTGCAGTGCCCCGGCATGGGCTTGATTGCCTGCATACGGAACGGCACGATAAGAGAATGTGCGTGGCGCATCAGCCGAAAATGTCTGTTGCTGCCGGGCACTGAGGCGCGAAACGCGCCCCATAATCGCAGCAGGTTCTCTCGTTACCTGGACAGTGATACGTACCTCCTCTTGCTGTGTACTGTACACCGGACACTGACAAACACCCCTGCGACAGGAACATGCCTTTGAGGGATCTGGTGACGATCCATCCCTGTACGGTATGGACAATGACCGATAGGCAGGGTGGCCTCGGACTCGACCAGACAGTCTGCCATGCTCGAATTTCATCACCATCGCTACCGGACGACACGAAATAGATCGGATGCAGGGATTGGCCCGCGGCGGATACCCCAGCCCTTGCAGCCGAGCAGCGCAGGCGTTGGACAGTCTTTGCTGCGCAGTGGTCGCGGAAGCGACCGTTGCTGTCGCTCCCGCCGTACATGCCATCGAGGGCCAATGGCATCTGATGCTCACGGCGTATGTTCGCAGCGAGCAACATGTCCCCGGCGCGGAGACAGGGTGCTGGTCCATAGGGCGAGCGTCGGGTCGCTGGCAGCCGACCGTCGCTGGGATTAGACATCTCCAGACCTATTCAGGGCGAGGGTGCTGCCCCAGAGGACGTATTTTTTTATGTAGAATTCATCGTTGCTATCCGCAGGGAATGAACCGATTGCTGGATTTTGCACGAGTCAGTCCAATACCTTATACTACATCCAGGTTTTATCCGGCGTCACAGGACCCCCCGGGGAAGCCAATAACATTCCGGCACGGATACAATAGACACCCCCGGAATAAGTGATCGGCGCCCGATGGCACGGAGGCAAAGATATTATCGCAACGAGTTGCTTTTTCCCGAGTAAGGGTTTGATAGTCTCGCGGCAAACACGCTCTGGCGCCTCGCCGGACATGAGCCGGCATGCCGCATACTATACTTTATGCAGCGTGGTGCGTCGTATACAGGAATTAGACTAGACCTTCACCAGAGAATGGAAGGATCTGCGGAACGCTCTGTATGAGCTTCAACGCGCCTCTTCCGGGCTCGGAGATTTTGTCCTAACTAGATCGAATCCCACGTATCTGATGCGTCGAAGCCAGGCATTCTGGCCGTCGGCACCTGTGATGAGAGCAGACAGGAGTTTCATCCCTGAGAAGATGAACAGCCTTTCCTTTATTGACGATCGAGGTCTGCGGCTAAGAAGACCAACTAACAGACGGTTTAGCCATAATCCCGTTGGTACATCAGAGCAGCTTGCGGCTGAGTTTTGCACTTCCATGTTTCGTGCGCTATACTGTCTCCATAATCCATTCCTAACTGATTGCGACCCAAGTTCAGAACAATGCAAAACAAACCCCGACATTCCAGCGCTAAGGCAGAGGAGGCTATGTTCCGAAACATGGGCAATAATGCCCACAATAAACAAGATCATCATGTTGCCGAAGTTGGATACACAACGTAGCATCTTCCATCATCAGGGGTCTCGGATCCATAATCTTTGATGTAGAGGATGAGAGAAAATCACTTCCCGGCCAACATGACCAACGATCGATACGGAGAATAATACCCAAGCAGCAGGCAACGGTAAGTATGTTTCTTGCTTGATTCTCGCTATGCCAGTTCCCTACTCCGAGAATGACAGAGAATGACATTCCTGAAAACATAAGGAACAGGGTCCATTCCAAAGAAGTTGAGCGCCTTCTACAACAGGTATGCACAGAAAACAACAGCTTCCATATGCGATACCTTATTCGGAGCTCAGCTGATTTAGTGACTCATGCAAAGCGCGCTGGTCGTGTTCTCAAAGCAAGTCAGGCGAAGACGCCTTCCATACACTCCATCGGATTCGGCCAATCACAACCGCTGCATCCAGGCCCTCAGAACGTTGGCTCGACATGACACCCGTTGCAATGGTATTGCCAAAGTTCCAAAGGCTAGCGGTTTCAATGGCCAGTTGCGAGACCACAAAACAGGGAAGGAGGACGAACTATAGGCCAGCGAAGGCTAGCAAATATAGAAAGAAATGGCATCCTTTTCGGATGTATGCAGGGCCGATAGTCGTCGGGCTGAGTCCAGGGCTGTTAGTCTCGCACGTGGTAAACAGAGGCCAAGCAGTCCGATCGTGCAACATTATCGGATACGCCGCTGCGGCGTTTGGTCACGTTTCAAATATGGATCTCGACACAGCAGCATCAAACCAAATCTCATTGCGTTCAGAGTCTTGAGGCGTCCACCTGGCTCGCTTGAATATAAGGAGGAGAGAGCTCAAGTCCCTTGTTAAACCGGTACCTTTTGTGCCGCGCTCCAGCAACCATCGAGTAGTCGATCTACTTCTTGGCTTGGTTAGGCGCTGTCGTTCTTGCTTGCTCGCCGGCAGCCACAGCCGCTGCCGCTGCGGCGGCAGAAGTGCTCGAGCCAGCACTGGCGACGTTACTCGCATGCGCCAAGAGGAACTTGCAGCAAGTAAGAGTGTATTTGCAAGCACGCGTCCAGGTCTCGTCGTTCTGGTTGAACCCAAGCTTGATGCTTGCGTCGCCAATTTTGTCACGTTTGATTTCGTATGGAAGTTTCAAGCCGGTAGCGCTGACACCGGGTTGGCCGCGACGCGGGGAGACAGGTGCCGGGGTGGATTCAACGTACTCACCCAGTTGACGCAGACATTCGAGGAAAGCCACCATTCCGGCATCAAAGCGACGGTGGACCCAGGGAAGATTGAGCGGAAGGTCGCCGGAAGAAAAGAGATCGAGAGTAGTGATTTTAGGAGCTGGCGACTGCTCGGGGTCATGACTGCCTGATTGACTCCCTGATTGTTGGGGATACTCGATCTTTTCGATCCTGGAGGTCGATCCCATCGGCTTGAGCCTGTAACCCTTGAACTGAAACCCCAACTTCTCGGCAATGGTAGCAAGAAGAAGGCAGGTCTGGCCCCAGGCAGCGTTAATTTCGGCCCAGTCCACCGATGGGTTTGCAAGACGACCTAACCGCAAGCCATTAATCGTCCCGAAATAGCCGTCGTGGCCTATGCAGAATGCATCGTTATATACGTTGGTCCTCTGGAGACGTTCCAGCTGACGAGAATCATGATCGTATCTCATATTCAAAGCATCGCGCTCATTCTGGAACTCCGCGAGTGTCAGGGCAAAGGCGTTCCGTTCGCGCCAAAATTTCTCTTCCTCTAGATCCAGCTGGCGCGCTTCCTCCTCTAATGCCGCAATCTCCTCGTCTATAGCTGCCTTCTCCTTCTCCAAGGCAAGGAGCTCTTGGTAAGCGGCTTCTTCAGCCTCTTGAGCAGCTTTTAAGGACTTTTCCGCAGCCTCAACCTCCTCCTGAGTCGGAACCGATGCGTTGAGGTTTTTCAGAAATGATATGTAGGCGTCCCGCTCCTTCGTGGCGGTAGCAAGTCGTTTCTGCAGACTCTCAACCAGCATATCCGTGCATTCTGCGCAAATCGGATGATCGATATCAGAGCGAGCGGAGATAATCTCGAATAACCGTGTTGTTCTTTCAACCTGGTTGGAGAAGGATGCCTCCTCCGCGTGGCTCTCAGAGCTGGCCTGTTGCATCCCTCTCGATGGGTCACCGTTCACACCGGTAGCCGCCTGAGGGGGCCCGACTTGGGATTCAGAGAGCATAACAAACGACATGCCCCCAGTGTCTCCCGTCCCAAGCCTTGGAGGGGTGACAGAACTTCCGGTTCCATATCGAGGTGGTGGTATGGTCCTCCTGTAGACTGGTGATGTGGCTTGTCGTGAGACGCGATCGTAGAGTTCCCGTCTCTCCTGAGGGTATGGGGCCCGATTCGAGGAGATATTAGTCGCATGCTCTGGAAGTGATTTACCTGTAGAGCCTGTTTTGAATCCTGAGAGTCAGCAAACGTGTACCAACAGCGATTGCGGGGCCCGAGTGCGCACCGACGAGCAGATCAAACGCGGCCGGATTGAGTGACTCCAGGGAGCCGTCGAGCTTCAAAGGCGTGCGACACTTCTGGCAGTACATTGTTGCTAAAAAGCCAGAGTCCTTCGATATGCATCGTGGTAAGTGAAACAGTTGAGGAAGGCCAGATCTGCGATGCAGGCGCTGGAGCGATCGATGGGGCCGATAGAGCGGCGACGGAGATAGCGGAGACGAGGACGTCATGCCAGGCACCGCCCGTGCTCCGCAGCTAGAGCTCCGCAACGCAAAACACGGATCGAAGGGCGCTGCCGACAGGCAGCTCCTCACATCTGCTGGCGGCCTTGGGGCAGCAGCTCGTCGAGACTTCTCACGCTGACTCCGTCGCAGATTCTCGACTCAACAGCCAGCGTGCTGCTGGCCAATCGCACTACCTTCCGTCTTTTGCGCCCTCCTTCCGCAACCCGGGCGACCTTTCTCCGCAGGCATCAAATCGGCCGAACATCCCCTTTGCGCTCTGGACTGTTTCTTTGACTCTTTGCGTCCATGTTATCCCGGATTACCCAGAGACTGTTAGATACGTTGCGGATACCTTTACGATAGCTTTGGAACCACGCGCGACGAATTGAGAGTTTTCAGCCGCATAGTGATTTCTACAAACCTTACTTCTTTGACTACGTCCCAAGGATCCCAATTGGCGTTCGACACTCTTGTATATCAGTGAGAGACTCCGGATGATAGACAGACCGTCTAAGCGTCCCCGTCTCTCCTGCGCCGTGGAGACGGGGAACCTGCCAGATGATCTGGACATCCAAGAGGCTCGTGCTCGCAATGACATGCGCCTCAAAAGTCTTTTCGAAAACATATTTAGGAAGTACGGGAGAGATTTTAGCGATGTCGGGGATGAAATTGATCTGAGGACGGGCAAGATAGTGGTCGACAATGGGCATCTCTCGGGAATGCAGCGAGAGGATGATCTGGGAGAGAAGGCAGGGTGGCTCTTTGACGCGGATGAGCCTGCGTCGCCTGACTCGCCTGATCATTATTCTCCCTCGAATAGCCTTGTCAAAGGCTCTGATCACGGTGTCAATGGGGACGCCGGCGACTTTCTCCACAGTAATGAAACGAAGCCCGTGACCACGAGGATAGCAACCTCAGGGACTCAAAAGACGTCTGAAACAGAAGCCCCCAGGATTGAAGATTCGTTAGACCTGGATGATGACAAGGCCAGCGTTGATTCCCTGCTAGGTGCAGCGTTGAGTGTCCGAAATGGCAATGAGGACAACGTGGAAATCAACCTGTCGTCCGGGACAGAAAAGCCTCCCATAATGACAGAAACGATGCCCTTCCATGGAAAAGTAACTGAGCCTACAGTTAATGATCGCCAACATAGAGCTGGCTCGGTCGAGTCAATCTGGCGTGCTCCTGAGATAGACGCAAAGTTTTCGACGCCCATTTTTAGTAGGGCGCCGCGTGCTCCCATACCTGTGGTAGATGGAACACGGTCCGCATCACCCCCGGGAGCACGCTCTCTCTGGGCACTTCCCACGCCGGGGCGCAAACGAAATACAGACGTCGTCAAGAAGAGCAAGAAGCAGGTTGTACCGGCCAGGCGGAAACGGAAATGCCGATCTACTATTACCGTGCGAGATTGGAGTTTTGCAGCCCAGCCAGATGGAAGCGAGTCCGATGACCCTCTGCAAGAAGACTACCAGCCGTCGCCTACGGCAAAACCAGCGTCGATTATCCGGAATGCGCGTGGCATCACGGTCACGCAGAATGCTACAAAAAGTACGAGCGAATCATCAGAGGAGCCCGTATCCGCTTCCAAGGTACCAAGAAGCGGCCAGAATTCTACATCCACGGATACCAAGCGCTCCAAGACTCCCATGACGCCGGACGAAGTGAAGTTGATTGTCAAGATGAGGAAGGTACAAAAGTCAGGTTGGAAAGAGATAGTCGATCGTCTCCCAGGGCGCACACTGGCCCATATTACCCAGTGGCACCACTACCACTGGACTGAACGTCGAGCGAACCCGCCTTTACTCTCTAAGCCTTGGTCCGAAGAGGAACGGAAGAAGCTAAACAGGCTCAAAGATCACTCAGGACTTTCATGGCAGGCCATGCGAGCGGAACTGCCTGGCCGGTCACAAGCGGAAATTGAATTTGAACTAATGCGCCTCTGGGTTGGAGACGAGATTTGGGAGAACGATGGAAAGGACCAGCCTGGACGACCCTCATCTCAGCTTACTGCTACGGGACAGGAGCAGAAGCAAGACAAGGACACCGCTTTCACAACCCCAGATTCTGTCACTGCTGGACAAAATATGCCTTTGCCAACGTCCACGGAAGGCGACCCTTCGATACCACAGAAGCACAAGGACCAGAGCAACATTGACCCCCTGGCGGAAAATTCCAATGAGAGTCTGACCCCATCGAGATTATCATCGATACAGATCGAGGCACGGCAAAAAGGCAGCAGCGCCGCACGGCGTAAGAAATCGCCGGCCAAAGCCTGATATAGCCTCTGGCGAAACGCTCTGGTTAGGAATTATGGGACAGCGGAGGCGACCTCCAGGCTATGCTCTCGAAGCCGGGTTAGTTATGAGTGGCCCCGAGTCACCCTCCATGCACATCTTGCTATTTCTCGGGGTAGTCTGAGCGGTCTTTTGTTGAAACGGGGGACTTCTGATTTTGGTCATTAGATGGTTTCATGAATCTTCCTTTGCGTTCAAAACATCCTCCAACTTGGTATCCATTGCGCCACCAACGTCTCCAGCCTTAGCCCAGAATCTTGATAGATGCCTTGTACCTGAGTCGGACAGTATTGTCACTATCCGATGACCTGGACCAAGCTTCAATGCTGTCTTGACTGCTGCGAAGCCTGTATTTAGAGCGGTATAAGCCTTCATCCCGAACAGGGGATTGTAGAATATGACTTACAGTTCACTGCACTGCTGCTTCCAATGAATATCCCATCCTTTTCTACCAGCCATCTTGCCATCGCCAAAGCCTGTGCATCTGTAACTCTGACAGCGTCGTCGACCAACTCTCTTCCAGCCTCGAAGTTCGCTGTGACGCGATTGATTCCGATGCCTTCGACAATCGAGTCGACCTGTCTTCGTCTCCTCGTGCCTTCACGTTCCTTGATATCGAACATGACTCCGTACCGTACACGATTATAGAGCCCACTTCCCTGCGGGTCGGCGAGAACGACTCTCAAATTTGGAATCCTTGGCTTTAAGAAGAGTGCCACGCCGGATATCGTACCCCCCGTACCAGCGCCTGCCACAAAAGCATCCAACTTTCCGTTGCACTGAGCGAAGATTTCTGGGCCTGTACCTCGGAAGTGGGCCATCCAATTTGCCTCATTTTCAAATTGATCTGCGAAGAATCCTCTCCCGCGTTTCGCGGACGGGTCATCGGGAGAAGAAGTTGCGGAAGACAGCGTATGCTCCTGAGCGAGAGCTTTCGCCCTGTTCACGAAATTGCCTGGCTCAACGATAGGAGCTGGCGGAACACGGTCGACTATTGCTCCGAGCTTGAGAAGTAGATCTGATTTTTCTCTTGCCTGGTCGTCTGGCATGCAGCTTTGGCATTGTCAGTAACTACTTGACGACGGCAAACCTCGATCATGATGTAACATAGATACGCACATGTGTGCCAAATACCCCTTCGCTCTCGCTAGGGTGGCCAGCGAGATACCAGTCGAGCCTGAAGTTCCCTCATAGATCGCATCTCCGGAATGAGGTGTCAAGAGACCTTCCTTTTCGGCCTGTTTGAAGAGTGTTTAGAAATGGTTCAAATAGAAGTAAACATCCCGCAATGCCATGAGATCTAAGTCCTTGATGGATACTACTGATTTCCGTACCGTCTGTATTATGCTCAGAGCTACTCGGTCCTTGGAGCTTCCGCCGGCTCCATTCAAGAACTATACAGCAGGTCAGAAAGCTGGCTATATACATCTGGAGGTAATTCATACTTCAGCCTTGGCCAGGATCTCGCATCCTGTCGCTTCCGACAAAGACTTAATCCGGATAAGTGGGGTATTGCCAATGCATCCCTCTACACCATCCACGATAGGGGGAGGCCCTGGTCTGACAGTGAACTGTGGATATTCCTCATCACTGACATGCCCATTGAGCGTTTTACCATTACCCCTCCGTCGTTGGAAGAGGCGCTCAAGTTCTGGATACAGATCCTTGAAACCGAGTGTGATGAGGATACCCGCCAGGAAGGCGGCACCTATGTAGAAGCGAGAATGATCTGTCATGCTCATCACGATAAAGGAGAAAACGTGAATCTTCAATGGTGCCTGAAGAGCAGAAAGTTCGATCAGTTTTCATGCCGCGGGGGAGCGCTCTCGGCATCGCCCGCCAAGGCGCAAGGAGATTGAACAAAGCTCGGACCACCCGACGTGATCACCAACTCCGCTCCGCTCGAACACGCCCGTCGACTGGGACGCTCCTCCACCCTTCTCCGCCTCTTCTCCCTCCTGCTCCTCCTCCCGACCTCCGCAACAGATCGATGGACTCCCCTGCCCTAACACAGCTGTTCCGACAGCTGTTCCGGCATCCATCATGCAAATCCCTCAAGTCTTATTCGTCCCCGTCTCTCCGGAATGACTGCGTCCGGCTGTCGGGCGCCTCGCGCCAAAGTCGCTCGTTCTTCACAAGGACACCTGGCAAGCGGAAAAGCGCAGACGATGGAACGCATTGGACAAAGAGAGGTGACTACCCGAAGGATATAACAGAGGAATTGCAGACCTATCCTCTGGTGACCGCGAAAGATCTGCGCCATCGCCGAGAGCGGCCCAGGCAAGTCAAGATGTTCACGAGGGAGTTTATCGATGGTAAAGATGACAGTTGTTCGTCGGGGTAGATGTTGCTTTAATCTGACCGTCCCGCTCAGACAGTCTTTATAACCCGCACTATGGTTACTTCCCGAAGCACGCGACCATCTTTAGTCCGGGAGAGCCCTTCGACTTCAACAACATAGAGGATGGCCCGGCGTTCGATCGACTAGTAAATGAACGTTACAAAGAGTTCGAAGACAAGCTAGATATGGCGCATCCCGACGAGACGCGCCAATTATGGCACACACCAACAGAGCTGTTTCGTCCCTACTATGGAGAGGCGATCGCCCGATACTTGGTGTCGAACTACAAATTGACACTGTATCCATACCATGACCTCATAATATACGAAATGGGTGCTGGAAATGGAACATTGATGCTCAACATCCTTGATTTCATCCGAGACACCGACCATGATGTGTATCAGCGGACCAAGTTTAAGATCATCGAAATTTCGCCCGCTCTCGCTGAGCTCCAGCGTAAGAATCTGCAAGACTCGCTCAACGCGGGTGGACACGTCAACCATGTTGAGATTATAAACCGTTCTATTTTCGACTGGGATACCTACGTGCACTCTCCGTGCTTCTTCTTGGCCCTGGAGGTCTTCGACAACTTCGCTCACGACGCGATACGCTACGACTACAGGACGGAGCTGCCACAGCAAGGCGGTGTTCTCATCGATGAGGATGGAGAGTTCCACGAATTCTACAGTACGCAGCTTGACCCTCTTGCCTCCAGATTTCTCAGGGTGAGGCAGGCAGCTGCCCGCCGACCATTCCCGACACCGTTGGGTCCCAAGTTTCTGCGCCGGATCCGTACCTCCATGCCATTCCAGAGCGAATATACTCTGCCTGAGTACATCCCCACTCGTCTTATGCAGTTCTTCGACATTCTCCATGATTACTTCCCCGCGCACAGACTTGTGGCGAGCGACTTCAACAGTCTTCCTGACACGATCCCCGGGTTGAACGCCCCGGTGGTCCAGACACGGTACAGAAGACGTACTGTACCGGTCTCGACGCCATTTGTGAGTAGTCCTACGCTGCATACCTAAGAAAGATAGTTGGTGAAGAAGACGGGCTGATGGAACGACTTTTGCAGGTGCATCAAGGCTACTTTGACATCTTCTTCCCGACCGACTTTAACGTCGTCGAGGACATCTACCGCGCCATCACGGGAAAGCTTACACGGGTGATGAGCCACGAGGAGTTCATGCAGCGCTGGGCCTATATCGAAGACACGGAGACCAGAAGCGGGGAGAACCCGCTGCTGACCTGGTACAAGAACGCGAGTATCCTCACCACTGTATGATTATATCCGCCGTCATTCATGTGTCCTTTTGCTTCTCTCGCTTTTGTCGTTGCCACCTTTGTCTGTAAGGACGTCTGCATTGGCTTTCCATTGCGTGACCATCAACAGTTCTTATAGGATACCGGTGTGCATACCTCCTGTAAAATAGGACTGCTCTCGGTTATGAAGACATACCGTGCTTCTGCGAAGCACACGAACACAATAATTGTCTGCTCTGAGAAAGACATGACTACGAAGGCAGTATATACCTAGTATGGGTCCCTAGGTAGTTGACTCCTAATCCAGCTAGCGGTGTGCGGGAACGATGAATTCTGTGATGCCTCAACAACTCAAGGGGCCGCAATCGACATAATTGGCTTCTTAAGATATGCCATCCAAGTCTAGAGGACGATCACCGGCGACCTCCCACTTGACCACCTTACCTACCCCAAGTACACGTACATGTACTCCTACAAGAACAAATTGTGTGCGTCTTATATACTTCTCTATGGTGGGTCTGCGTATACACCTGTCCACTGTTCCGGTTTGTCTCTTTCCGTTTAGGTGTCAGTTTCCTCATCTCTTTCTTTGCTCTTTTTTGATCATTACGAATTTACATCTACAGGTCAATCTTGCCGTTTACAAATATGACTTTAGAACTGTTGTCCGATTATCCCTCAGATAATAAACACAGGTCAAAGTCGCCTCAAACGCCACCACCCTATCCACCCGGTATGCATGAAGTAGAAGCCATATCATTTCTTTTCATCATACTCTTGTTTCTCTATTCCAGCTGATTATACCGCGAATCGCCAACGTGCGTCAGATGGACATTGTCCTCGTAGCCATTCTTCTTATCAGCGCCAGCAGCAGTCCACTGTCTTCTGCTCCTGGCGCGCGAGAGCCATCTCTTCCACACCACGGCAGCAATGACCGCAACACCCACGACGACGACCGCGACGACGTACCCCGCAACGACGCGGCCGGCAGCACGGGACCAGGTGAGCCCGATCCCTCCGTTCACAACGCCCAGCACGACGACCGCCTGCCCGAAGTAGCGGTGGACCGGGCCGTACCGCGTCGGCCGCCGCGTCAGCTTGAAGATGCGATGGTGCCAGAACCCCAGCGCCCACTGCAGGACCAGGGCCGCCGCGCAGACGAGCCCGATGACCTGGTGCGCCGCGCTGAACGACTGCGACCGGGTGTACATGGTGCTGAGGTAGATGCCCATCATGACGCCGAAGAGGGCCAGCGCCGCGGCGAGGGTCTGGTTCGCCCAGTGCCAGCGCACGCTCTCGGGGATGACGCGCAGGAAGACGACGCCCGTCGGCATGAGGAGGACGAAGGCGGCGCAGGCCGCGAGGGCGTGGATGATGGCGGGCCAGTTGCTGTCGCTCGAGGGCGGGCCGTCCTGCGTGGAGCCGATAGACTGCGTGAATGATGCGGGAAGGCCGCCTGGGCCTCCTGTCGCGTGGAGCATGTCCAGGGTGAATCTGCCTGTTTATCATTCGTGATAGTGGGTGCCGTCAGCCCGCAAAGTACTGTAATAAAGTACGTCAAGAGTGCGTGGTAAACGTACCATACTCAGAGTGCCGCTCGATGCTCGCAGCCTTCGAATCGCTCCTGAACGGCGCGACGTCACCGGACTTTGGGCCCAGGGCATATATCCACGGCTGGGCCGTGGAGTTGAGATCCAACGATCCTGTCTTCCGTCGCAGACAGTTCGTGCATCGCGCGTTGACGGTCAACGTGTTGTCCGCGAGAGCGGTGCCGGGTAGGACATCGACATGGAGGGAAGATGAGAAAACGGGCTCAATGGTATCGGTCGAAAGCCTGGGACTGAGCGTGACTCCTGAAAACAGATGAGCTGACGTGCGACCTCAGAATGGTCGATTCATTGAAATCACGAACCATCTCCGTTGGCGTTCGAGTACAAGATGAACATGAGCGAGTCTTTCATCTCGCGTCCGGTCCCGACGGCGACCCAGGCGTAGCTGGCCGGGCCGGCCAGATGGAAGTAGAGATCATCGGAGCCGGAGGGGATGTTGACTGCGAAGGTCAGGTTCTGCGCGCCATCTCCGAGAGGGAGGATGAACACTGAGGCCGGTGTAGAGTCTGCTAATCCGAATGGATGGAGAGTCGAAAGCAGAACTATATAAGATAGTTTAGTTTTCGGAACAATCTGATGTCGGGGCTTGATGATAGGTAAGGTATATACTACGTACCTAAAAAGAATCGTGCTATATATCGAGAACGCATCGTTGAGCAACTATGTCAGAGGAACCTGAAGGAAACCTGACCCCGACCTGCATGTACATATATACCGCACAGGACACGAGACCCTTTTCTCCATTTTTCTGTATCCCAGCCGCGAACGGGCACATGTTCATTCCTCCATACCTATGGTAGAATCTACTTCCGTCCTCGATAGTCCACATCTCACTCCGCATTGGCGGACCGATCTCCATGACCTGGGAGCGTGACAAATCAGCAATGTCCCATTGGCTGCCGGGCCTCGACTGCACGAAGCTTGGCCGATCAAGCTTTGTGATCAACGGGACGGTGTTACGTACGCGCGCGCGTCAGCCATGTGGCGGGGGGCCGGCCGGTGCGCCGTAAATATAGGACAGGGTTCTGGACGGACCTCGGTTCACTTAATAGACTCCAGCCTCTTCATCACCCACTCCTTCAGCTCGAACTTCCCCTCTCTCAGCAGCGCCCGATCAGCATCCCATGCGAACGTGCTGCCTGTTACAGGCTTCGAACTTTCACGATCCTCAAAGTAAATCGCACACGGCTCCAGCCGATACCTCTCCGTCTCGTATTCTGTCAGCCGTCTCCTCTCCTCCGTGGGCGGTCGCTGCACTTCGTACGCCATGCCGTGGACTTCAACTTCCTTGCTACATGTACAAGCACAGGAAAATCCGGTCCCGGTTGCATCACGTGTTCATGTTTTCTTGGTGTTGAGGCTTGGCTGTTGTATCAGCCGATTTGCTTTTATCATAAAGTAATACATTCTAATAAGTGGCTAGATATATATATATATATATATATATATTTAGGATAGTCCAGGAAGGACCGCAGGGCTCCTTCACCTAACTCGTCTAGGACTTAGATGCTATGATAAGGATGTAGTCAGGGCTATGTTAGTCTACCCAGGGTCTCGGGGGTCAATTTGATGGAAATCTGTAATTACTCTTGGGCAAGACTCTCGAGATAGATAAAGCTATTGTAAGCCTGCAAGCTGTCCTGTGACTAGTATATATCGTTCGGATTTAGAAGGAACATAGGACACTGCATCGTGGCTGTTCAGTAGACAGATACATTAACATCCTAGAAGATATATATACCAAGATTAATAAAAACATTGTATACATGCCCAGCACAACTGAGAATAATCAACACCGCAATGACCCAGTCAGAGCTTGGCCTTGGACTCTTCTTTACTTCCCTGCCACGCGAATTGGATTTTCTTTCCAATTCCAGGCTCGACGATGACATTGACCACTGTGACCTTCTCGCTTTCCAAGAACCCCTCCCTGGTAGCCTTCTCCAGTTCCTCCTCAGTGCGAACAAAGTATCCCCTGCCACCGCACATCGTTGCGAGTTGCTCGTAGCGAGTCTCGTACAGAAGGCTGGTCGAGCGCAGACCCTTCTTCTCGTCATCGGATTTTGTGTCATTCGCTGCTGTCTGGTCCTGTAGGACCTTCCAGGCCTCCTCTGATGTGGTGTCGCCATGGTAGATTCCAGAGTTGTTCATGACAAAGATCAAGGCAGGAATGCGGTGGCGTGCCATTGTCTCAATCTCCATGGCACTAAATCCAAACGCACTGTCGCCCTCGAACGCCACGATCTTTTTAGGTCTCTGACCTTCAGTCCTTTCGTCGGACGAGAACAGATTGTAAGCCGTGTGAGCGGCAATAACGTAGCCTAGGCCCACGCCCATAGTGGCATAGGTACCAGCATCGAGACGCTGGCGGGGATGAGCCAATGGGAAGATAGATCGAGAGATGTCCATCGTATTAGCGCCCTCAGAGACGTAGATGATGTTACCGTCCTCAGGAGGTGTTAATGAATTCAGCGTCGTTTTAATGATATGGTAGGCGCGCTGAAAGGTAAGAGGAGTGTTCGAGGGGGTAGGAGCCAAAGCAGCTTTCAGTGCCTTCTCCTCATTCTGTTTCGCAGATGCAGCAAGCAACGAAAGGAACCCCCCAGAAGAAGGGTGGTATTTCCAGTTCGACAGTGAGTTGAGCAGCTGCTCAACAACCAGCTTAACGTCACCAATAATGCCCAGTTCGGCATTGCCAGCATTCCTGCCAATCTCCTCTGCGCAGATATCAACCTGGATTATTTTAGCTTTGGGTGACCACTTTGGAGGCTCTCCAAAGTGCAGGATCCAGTTCAGCCGTGCTCCCAGAAGCAGCACAACATCGGCGTTCTTCAGGGCGGCACTCCGAGCGCTGGATGCATTTAAAGGGTGTGAGTCGGGAATTACGCCCTTTCCCATAGGAGTAGGCAGGAAAGGAATCTGGGTACGATCAACAAGCTCGCGAATTGCTGATTCTGCGCGCGCATATGCCGCGCCTTTCCCGACAATCACGAGAGGCGCGCGAGCTTTCTTCAACAGTTGGGCCGCCTTAAGAATCACCGCTGGATCGCCGCTTGGTTGAGGGGGAGGGGGTAAGAACATGTCCTCCGGAGCAGGCAGCTTGAAATCGGAAGATGCCTTGCCCTGGATGATGTCTGCAGGGAAGTCAACGAACGTGGGTCCTGGACGCCCATACCAGCAAGTTCTGTAGGCATTTCGGATAGCGCCCGGGATAAACTCGAGGGAACCAGCCCGTACAGCTAATTTAGTGTGAGATGTCAGCAGAGAAATGGCATCCATTTCCTGGAAGGCTCCTTTGGTTATGGCGGTCGTCTCAGCGGAACCGGCAAGGACGAGTAGCGGGAAGTTGTTGGCAGAAGCATTGCCTATCTGTGTATCTAACGGTCAGTATATTTATCGCAGCTAATGCGCCATATGATCGTGACAAATATCCCAGCCTCTTCGGTTTGCTGACGACTTACCCCGGCCATAGCATGAAGAACACCTGGTCCTCCAACTACGAGGCATACACCTGGCCGCCCCGTCATATATCCGTACACGCTCGCGGCATAGCTACATGCCTGCTCGTTACGGAAAGCAACAAACCGGATTCCCAGGTTGATCGCCTCTTCTGCGATCTCAACCACGGGGATTCCTACCAGACCGAAGATGACCGTCACTCCCAGATCGCGGAGCGACCGGGCGATTATTTGGGCTCCGCTTACAGGCGCCATTTTCGATGCATGAAGGAGACTGCAAGTGAAAGCTCAGCTTCAGGGCTGGAGCAGAGTTGAAGGGCGCTTCGCGAGGAGCGACGGCGCAGCGCCGGGGTTGTTGTCGGCAATTCGCAGCTTGCCGGACTGGGCGAGGGTGACGCAATGCGAGCATCGGCGAGTCGGGCGTTCTGCCGAGGCCGAGGCATCTCCATATCAACGCGCGATGTACTGTAGTACAAGAATCTACACACTTCATACTACTATCTTCCTCCCTATAATACAAACTAACTCTTGGACTTCTACTGCGCAGAAAGTGTTAATAGTGAATTTTATCGTTGTGCGGAAGTCCGCCATTCATCAAAGGAATGAACATTTCCATTCTGGAAGCAATCAATTATTGTGCTTCTTGTTGGCATTGAACATCAGTGGGATAAATAAAGCACTTCAGTCAAATTCTGGAGCCCATATCATACTAACTCTCCGATGTCCGTTGTCTGCAGTCAACAATGTGCTTGCTGATTTGCCTTTACTGACTAGAACCCTGTGGCTTACTGCAGGCGCATTGAACACAACATTGTCCGTTCCAGATCCCTACTTTTCTACAGAGGAAAGACATAGCCGGCGATCCATTTTTTTTGCTTGTGAATATACCCATCTCCAGAGAAAGAAGAATGCAAAGAAAGACGAGTAAATGAGCGACCCACACCAATGTAATACCGCATTCTAACCCCAAAGCCAGACATGACAACCACTTCTGTCAGAAAGGACCAACAAGGAGAGACTGCCTGGCATAGCAAGGATGCTGTGAAACCACAGGGCCCAGGTCAGGAAGTCACATGATGAACTACCATTGGGAACTACCACTGGGGAGGTAGTCAGGTAGTTACTACCATGGCAGACTACCATTGGAATGGTATACAAGATGGTAGTCAAGGAGGAATTATATAAGGACATTCCTGTATTTCCTCTACCGTGTCTTATTCTCAAAGCAACCTAATGGTTATCAGCTAGTCTCAATACAAGTCCTCTTTCCTATTGACTCCAATCACTTCTCTCACTTTAAGAATAATCCTCCAACTGTCGGAGTAGGACTCCATTGATCAACCAAGGCGGCTGAGACAGTTGATATTTTGACATTTACCGGCTGTTGCAGATCTGCACAACTGCACAATGCCCTCATGGATGCACAGAGGGGAGATCACCAACGCCTACTAGGTAAATATAGTACATCGTCTTTGATATGATGTCCTTTCTTTCCATGTGATAGTAAATCACGTGGTTCACTCACGATCCATGTGTGTCTTAACACTCGGACGGGATCCTCACCTCTTGAGCCTACTTCGTTATACATACACGATGGCTCTTGATCCCCGTCTTCTTGCAGACCCGTCCCTTTATAGGGATCTAATGCGACAAATGCAGACTGATGATAGTGACTCCGACTCCGATGATGAGCCATCTCCTTGGAGCAACCCGCGTGCTTTCATCGAGAAAATGGAGTTACCAATACCTGCATCGTTTCCAACACCAGAAGAGGTCCGCAAAGAAGCACGAGATCGTTCGCGAGAGATCTTTGCCCATTGGACTCTGCTAAATCGAGCCATTGAGCGTTACGAGGCTTCATACAAAGACGCTGGTTGAAAAGGACAAGAGAACAACGTAAAAAGATCCTGCTCACTGCTTGGCCGAATATGTCCCCCAGTCATCGTCCGGACGTTGAGGCCTATACCAAGGAAAAAGGACGGGGACCGCAAAAGTTCAGAGACGCATATCTGTGGCCGCATATCAATCTTGATGATTTCCTGAAACCAAAATATTTTCCTCAACGCCCGTGGTCGCAACCCCCCTGCCGCATTTTCTGCGGCTGATTGTGAATCGTTCCGTTTTGGAGTGACTTCTAGGAAAATCGTGCCGCCATTCCTAGATGAACACACAATGATGTTCACTGGAAGAAACACGCCGGGAGACTTATGGAGAACTAATCGCCTGGGACGACAATGAGAATGCCTTCGATTGGTTACACACCCAAAGGGGAACGCATCTTGGTTACGGTCTCCAGGTCCTCGAAATACAGGAGCGGGTCTATAAGTTTTTGACGGAGTGTTGCAAATTGATACTGCCGGACGTATCACGGGAGTCGTTGATGCAGCCTGATATTCCTGCCCAACCTGCGCCTCCTCCACTAGCATCATCTGAGACAGGCTTGGCCTTATTAGCAACCGTGAGGGCTGAAGCTCCTTACCGTCTGCCAGCCAGTCTGGATCCCACTCGCCTACAGGGCATTATTGCAGCGAAGCGCTCTGCCGCCGAGGATCACATTTGGTCACTGCGAGAGGACCCTGGCTATTTTGCTGGTGTTGTATTGGACATGAAAGAACATAGGCTGGAACTGGTCCCAGATACTGGAGGACGCCGGCATCCTTTGCTCAAGCGACATACGGAAAAGAGGTTTTGGGACCGGGTACTTGGGAACGTGGTTTCGGATGCTTATTTTCTGTTAGTGGCTTGGAATGAAGTGCATCGTCAAATTGTCAACTTACAATCATTGATGGAAAAATATTCAATTAAGATTACGCTAGAGAATGTCTTGTCTGAGGACCTTCTACGAGCGTTCCTTAACCTCGGGTACCTGCTAGAGCAAGTTACTGAAGGCCCTATCAGCAATCTCAAACATGGCGTTCCAGCTTCTCCCCCTCTTCGAGCACTCTTCGTCCGGAAGCCGCCGAAAGACCCGAACAGCAATATGGTTCGTGTCGAAATGCGGCGGGGGTTACCGGTCGACAAAAGTCGAGATCGCCAGCTTTGGATGTTCCAACTATGTGGGATGGACAACAATTACATCTTTTTGGTCTGGACGTCCTCACGGACGAAATGGAAAGGATGATCCAGGATGACCCGAAGCTGAAAGAGCTCCTATCTCCGTGGGTGATGAGCGTCATTTTTGACTTATCTGTCATTTCAGAGTGTCGGCGCCAGATTTCGCTATACCAGCCATGGGCTGCAGCCTTCGAGGATGCATGGTCGAACAGATGGATGATATTAAGGCAGAATTTGCAAATACTGTTAGTGGGTGGCATCAATTCAATAAGTCCTTTGAAGGAACTTCCTTGGCCTTGCTTGGAAACCCGTCTGACGGCAAGTTCTTTTACCCCGTCGACAAACGAAGGACCCGCGAGACTACCGAAGCCATGCGGAGCGCCGAGCATAATCTCGATAGGTTCTGGGAACGGGTGGATAAATTCCTCGTCGAGGAAGAAGGCATGTACCTACATAAGGCTGTACGTGACTTATTAGACAAGCGCATACTGCGTAAGACGCCTGAATGGGTCGAGCCCGCCAAGGATGAGAAGCCTGCCGCCGAGATTGACAGTCCAGAGGCCCTTTGCAAGCCTCTTTCTGAGCTCTGCTTCGAGCTCGAATATCGGACACGACGCACGATCACTCCGGAAAAGGAAGTGCCAACCAAAACGAAAGTCAAAACTCGCGGCGTAGCCCAACAAGTTCAACCAGCAGCGACTGTTGAACCAATTGTTGAGACTCGCCATCAACCCGATCACCAGCCCACATTCTTGGTTGACAAGCGGGCTCTGAAGGTCTTCTCAACGATTTCTACGTACCTTCTCGAAGTTCGCAGCCCGGGGAGATCTCATGGACCGATTTCCTCCACGCAATGAGTTCAACTGGCTTCGCAATTGAGAAGCTGTATGGATCTATGTGGCAATTTAAACCTTCAGACTTGGACGTGGAGCGAAGTATCCAGTTCCACGAGCCCCATCCAAGCGGGAAGATTCCTTTCCGCATGGCAAGACGGTACGGTAGACGGCTGTTCAGGGCTTACGGGTGGCATGCAGGCATGTTTAAATTGGCTGAGTAGTCTCCGCGGAAGGGAGCAGGACTCCTTTTCATTCTTGTGGGCAAACTTATTCCAACAGCTGTTGAAGACCCGAGAATACCAAGTGCTGTGCACTCGACTTGTTCTCTGCATGCAATCAATGGTCCTGCCCCATGCTTCTGTTTACATACAGCAGCCTGAGAAGACAGTCCAATGTCTGCAGGCATAGTACGTATTGATGATATGAGCTGTGTAATCTCATAGCTGAATTTCCTTTCCTTATAAGGATTATCCTGTCTCGGGTTATGGTACTAGGAGGAGGTATGGAAATATTATCGGATGGTGAAACAGATTTATTTCTTATTCTATAGAGAAAACTATCGAAACAGTTCCAGTTTTGCAAACTGAGGCAGCAAAAATGTCCCGTGGTCGCCAAATATGTGCTTCTTCTTCAAACTCCATACATGGGACAGCTTGACTAGCAGCTGAAGGCGCAGACTTCATTGCAAGGACGCAAGGTTCTGAGTGTCACACAACAGAGTTAGACAGGAGAAAAGAAATACACAGGGGGGTAAGTCAAAATCCAACAATATGCCTACCATGTGCTTTTCTGTTCCTTTGTCCGCTGTCACATCTGGCTTTTCCTGGATACCTATCATTTAGATATCTGATGGTGCGAGCAAGATATGCACGCTTTTAGTTAGAATTCTACCTACATATTGCTATTTAGGTCTTAAAGAAGATGCGCTTAATCATTAAGTCATCAAATACAAAAATGGGCAGTCCTGAGGGCTTTGAGATGCGGCCAAATTTTTGCCAGGGGTCGTCCACGTTCCGACTGGACAGAGCTTGAGCCAGTCAGTCGATGACTTTAACGGTTCCCTCGCTCTCACTCCAGTCACTAAGTACCTACTTAGGTAGGTACTTATGCTCAACCTTTTCATGGTAGGTTTTTTTTCACAAATTTTATTACTACTGTACTGTACGGTACAGTAGTATGTACATGTTTAGGGAAGCTACCTAGGTATATACAGTACAACAGAGGACTTTCACACAACAAAACAATCTATCAATCACCCCTTGTGCCTGTTTGGAATTAGAAGCCCTCACTCATCTCTTGAACCCTTCTTCCAACGTCTTCACATTTTCAGCAACTCCGGCCTCGATCTCCAACTGAGACTGATCACTACCGACATGGCCCGAGCCATTATCCTGGTAACTCGTCGCAGTTGCGATAATATCATCTTCAGTGACGAGGTAGAACCCGATGTAAAGAAGCCCGGGGAGGCTCGCAAGGAACGCGATGACGTTGGCCCACAGTTGCCATGTCAGCGGGACGTTGCAGGCCCCGAGGATGAAAGCGGCGGTTGAGCCCGCTGAGCCGATTCCGGTTCTGGATATTGTATTCACAAAAAATCAGTCAGATCTGGAAACTCTTTCTTTTCGAAAGTAGAGAGGAAGAGGGAAACAACTCACGCAAGTCCTACAAAGGATGCCACGCTTCCTGGATCCAGACCGAGTGAGCCTTGAACAACATAGTCAGCAGAATAATAGGTATGCATCAGGCCTTTGGCTCAGACAAACCAATGATCCAGTAGCCAACGACCATGGCCGAGTTTTCAATCAATCCATATAGAATGAAAAGTACACAAGACATGGCAAAGATTGGGTCCCTAATATCAATCGTCTCAGCGGCACTGCGCTTATTGTACAGATATTGAACAACGAGGCCGTAGGTCCCTAAATAAAATGATGGTCAATAGAGCGGAAAGGAGAAAAAAAATTGCAGCTATTTACTAGGGCCTCACTCACATGTGAGAAGCGTCAAGAGCGAAAAGCTGGCAGTCGCCCACCGGCCCCGTGATCGACGGCTCCATTCCTTCTTATCGAGTAGATATCCTTGAATTTGACCAATAAGTGTTGGTCCAACTGTTAAAAGCGGTTAGAAATGTATGTACAGCTCAATCAATATGCAGAAGGCAGCGCCTTACCCAGATAGAAGAGGACGCTCAGGAGAGCCCTGGCGCGCACGCTGTGGTAGACTGCATTCCAATTAAACATGTATGAGAGGTCCCATTGCTGGATCCATTCACGTAAGCTGCAACCTCAGAAATGATAGGATGGGATAGGATCATGTCAAGTAAGTTTGTAACGTACCCAGTAAACTAGAAACGGAAGCAAGAGCACAAAACTTTTCAGTGACATTACCCGCTTCAAGCCCTTCAGCTCCTCCCCCCAGGACTGGAAGCGATGGGCGACGACTCGAGATCCGTCCTTTCGTATAACTTGACCAGGCAACGGAATGGTGGCCGCGGCTGGCAACCCAAGACACATGATGGAAGTAAAAACAAAATAGGTCGCTATCCAAAGCACTAGTAATTAGAGTCGGTCATGGATGAAGGGGGGAAAAAGAGTGTTGATCAGTAAGTAAGTACCATCTGATACACGTCCGCTGCGCGCTTTCTTAACGTTCAGTCCGAGAGAGACAAGGCCGCCGATAAGGCTACCGATGTTCTGCAGAGTGAATTTTGTCGCAACTGCACGACCGCGTTGATCGACTGGAGGTACTACAGATAGAAAAATTTAGATTTTTTGAAGAACAGGAGGAATAGTTTGAGATAGTGATAACGGGGGGATATACCAACGAGGTTAATTGCTCCCGATGCCGTCCAGAGAAACACCGCACTTATTCCGCAGAGCAATCCGCCTAAGATTGGAAACCAACTGTGGATTGCTTAGCCATGAATGGGTACAAAATACATATATACATTCCAGAATGAACCTGGACGTACGTGTTTCCGAATGCAGCATTTGTATAAAGAGCAGCTATATGTGGACCTCAGCATGAAGAATTAAATGGAATTAATGACGACTCAGCTGAGAACTTACCGGCATATGGAGCATACCCGAGTGTTCCAATGATGAGGGTCCAGCGGATTCCGATCTTATTGCAAATCAACCCAGTGAAGAATCCGCCGACCGTCATTGCCCCGAAGGTGACGGCATTGACGGCATTAGATAACTCGGGGGTTTCTTCTCCGCCAGCCTGCAATATGGAAAAGCCGCTACTTAGTTTGGATTCCGATAATAACAATACACAGATTAGGTAGGCGTACACCTAGTCCCTACAGTCGCATACATTAGTGATGCAATCCCAAGTCACGAAGAACTGTGTGGAAAACGTACATTCAAGGCACCAAACATGCCCGGGTGACAGAATGCGGTCCATGCCACGATGGAAACACTGTACCTATAAGCAGGAAAAAAAATCTTTAGCAGATAGTCATCGCAAACAATGGGCTTCTTTACATAAGTAGGTGCTTACCATGGATGAAGACGGATTCTCTGCAATTTTGAAGCCATCTCCGGAGATATTACAAGGGAGCGGACGTTTGACTATCTCCTGCAGCCATTACCTGGAAAGGCCTGCATTTAATAGATGACATCTTTCTCCAACTTCAGTGAAAGCGGCACTGATTATCTTTGTAGATAATGACGCGAAAAACGTGGATATCACACAAGAATCTAGACGCTTGATCCCCGCTCGCAGATCAGCCATATGTTATCGGGCTTGGGATCCTGCTCCGGACTATTCTGATTGGGCACATATAGGAAGAGAAGGTGGAAACTAACACTAGAACAAGCTAAAATGAAAGTGCATGCATGGACGGGGAATGGAAAGAATAGCTTTTTTGCAAGCTTGTCATGCATGGTCTTCTTGTGTGCATACACTACAATACTACCTAACTAACCTGGCCTAGTAACATACACTATGTACCCATAACTAACTCGTCATCATTCTACAGTATTCGCGAGCAGGTTTCGCCCCCAGCAAGGTGATATGATAGGGCATCTCGCAGGCAATGATCTGTCTTAAAAAAATGTTGTAGTTGAGATAAAACCAATCATTATTGGTTTACGTCCCATTGCTGGCACAAATATTTTATTTGGAAATTAAGCTCCTTTAGACCCAGTAAAGGTGTCAATAAGTACTATATTAGGGAGCACTTGAGTACCATCGGTGTCAGATACACACATACATGCAGCCGGAAGTAAAAGTTAGCACCTAGGTTTGAAAAACATTATTTAGACTCCTACAAAAAATTATTCCTTAGACTTCTTTTCACGTATGACATACAATAAGTACTCTTGAAACCTAAAGTACGCTACAGTCGAGAAGATAAATTCGTTTCTTTCCGGGATCCTGCTGCTGCCCGGCGGGCATCCTCCGCTTGATATGCTTCTTTCCAGACGTTTCGCACCTGGAACATCGTAAAGATCAGAAACCGCCAACACGTAAAGACGATAGATTGGCAAGGCACACACATCATAGTGATAAAGCCAATGATGCTTTTCAGTCCACTTATTGGCCACAGTAACCGCCACGGCTTCGTCAAACCCAAGGCGACTCTCCTTGACATATGCATCCGATCTGGCGAACTCGTCCAAGATAAGATACTAGCGGAGAACAGATTATTATCAGTCACAGTGAAACTTTAGTACATTTGAAGAATTTTGGATCCTAACCATCTGCTCATAGTGTGGCGAGCGCACTTTGTCGAACAGATTCAGCGCATCTGCTAGACTAAGACCTCTCTCGTGAGCCCAATGGACGGATTGAACTAACACATAGACATCTTCAAGCGCAAAACCAGCGCCAGCGCCTATATAGATGTTAGATGGATTGTGTATTTGTTTATACTCAGCGGAAAGACTCACCGAAAGCTCCTGAGAGAGCTAAATGTCTGCATATTAGCATCAAATCATAGTATATAGAACCAAAGACAAACTTACGGTGAGAAGCATCGCCCACCAACGCAATAGACCACCGAGCAGTAACACTAGAGAGCCTGGGCCCAGCAAATAACGGAAACTTCTTCACTTCCTTGACCAAGTCAAGGACCTTGTGCACGATAGGTGAGAAGTCCTAGAAAATGAAATTACAATTTCAGATTAGAAGCAACACGATGACAAGCGAGGCGTGGGATGTACTTTGAACGGCCTTTTGAACTCCTCCAGGCTCGCCTCCTGTCCCCAACTCGCTTGTGCAGAGGTTGGAGGTTCATCGACCATCGTTGTGATTTCATAAATACCGTTGTTCAGGTTGCAAGTGTAGACCCAATCTGTGGGCCCATGCCAAAATGTCACGGCGTCCGGGAAGCCTGGGATAGCTAGGATGCCCTTCGAGGGTACCAAGGCCCGGTATGCAACTCTTCCAGTAAAGGTGATGCGATGGTCTGGAAATGCAAAACTTCGCACAACCTTAAAAGATATTGTTTAATTATTGCATAGAGCAGGGGGATCTCGCTGGCTTAGCTTACCGATCGAACTCCATCCGCTCCGACAAGCAGATCGACTTCATCTTCATGTCCGTCTGCGAACCGCAAGGATAGTTCGCCAGAAGGCTTCTCTATAATCTGAACTAGTCGACTTGACAACCTGAGCCGTGAAGAGTCAATCTGTCGAAGAAGTGCCTTCTGTAACACTGCTCGCAGAGCTCGAGCGTGAAGGTGGCGTGGCGGTGTATCTATTCTACTTCGTCAGTTGTGAAAGTTAATAGACTTTCTGAGCGTAGATGACCTTTTTGACCGTTAGAAAGAATAAGGTTTCCCGTCCGTCCATTCCTAAACCACGTCAGAATAAAACAAAACTTTCAGTTTATCCAAAAAATGGAAATACCGATGCTGAACGGCATAGCCATCAGGCGCGCGAAAGATCCCGTTCGGATCAATGTTGTTATATGCACCCATGACATCCAGCATGCGCCATGTATTCCTCTGGATACTGATTCCGGTGCCAATCTCACGAAGCACTCGAGCCTGTTCATAGATCCGAAATTCAATGAAAGGCAACTTGGAGAATTCTATGGCAGCGCCCAGCCCGGCAGGGCCAGCGCCGATGATTGCGACTTTCAGCTTTTTATTTTCACCAAGTTCAGCCATTGTAGCCTTTGTATCGAGTGTCTTTTGCGATTGATGCAAGAAAACAATTGGAGATACTTCACATGTATATGGACCAAACGTCCTCTGTCTCCCAATTCCAACGACATTGAAGGGGGAGATGAGAGCCGAAATCTAGTCAACATTACTCACATGGCGTGATCGTTTCTTCTAAGGATGTGATGCACATCGGCGTCCTTGCCCCTGTGAACTAGGATTTTTAATCGAGAGTCCATATCGACTCGGAGAAAACAAGAGTGCACCATGATCGAATCATAAGAGCTGTCTATCAGGTATAGAGGGGACCTAATGCAGAACGTCCCTGAAGTTGGATAGCTTCACAGGCCATATGGGGCACTAGTGACATGATGTGTATCTTACATATCTGACGTGACATGGTGGTTGACAGTTAGTGTAATCAAAGCATCAGAGCTAAATAATGATAGGGACTGTTCTTAAAGAGGGAGCTAGTCAGTGGGATATGTGAGACAGCATTATTGGCTTTGCTTTTTTTTTTTTAGTTAACATGAAAGTCTCCTAACGGAGAAGCAGAGACATGACAACTGAGATTCAAGATCTCCCCAAGTCATGTATTTCCCAACTTGAACGCCTATGCCTCTGCACCTTCGTTATGACGAAGTTGCTACAATGAACGTAAAATGATCCTCACGGACATCCTTCCTGGCTGAGATCATGAGTAGGATGGGGGATATCACTCTTTCATATTTATCCATATTCATGAACAAATCGAGTAGAGAAATAATCCAGATTTTTTTATACGCGTGTGCAGTCCCAACTCATACCAGACAAGAAGGAACGCCGTCATCATAAACAGAAAACAAAAACAGAGATTTTCTACAGCACATATCTGAAGCCTTTATTGTCGATTTCTGTTTGGTCCTGCAAGAAAAGTATGAGCACAAGGAATCGCTTCAAGAAATGGTAAGCAGATCAAACTTACCAGCATCCCATTCTCAACGGCGTCTCTGTCATCGCCGCTGGGTATCTCACCGTTGGCCGCCATACGGTCCCGGCGCTTGTTTTCCAGGTACATATAAATGTACAGCGCTATGATGGAAACGAGCTTGACCGCGTAGCCGATGAGCATGCTGTGAACGAGCTGCAGTTAGTATTGTTTATCGACCTTGCTATATCCTTTTTCACGGTTGCTCCACGAAGATGAACAGAAATTGGGAATAACATACGCAATATAAGTGCTCTGATACCGCGGCGCCTCACTCTCCTTGAATGTCTGCGGCCCAATGATATTCCCCACGCAGTACCCCACGAAGAGCATCGCTCCTGTGACCTGTTTCTTCGTGTAGCCCGCGATATTCGAGCTGACAATCGTCAGGCTCAAGCTGAACCCCAGGCCCTGGAAGAAGCAGAGCCACAGCGCAACGAGCCGGCCCCATTTATTCGAGTCTGGGAGTCCCACAAGCAGACCCGAGCCGATGATGCAAACGCTGTTGGCGAAAATCATGCAGGCGCTGCGGGCGTGGAATCGGCCTGAGTATTTTGTGGCAATGAAGCCGCCGACGAGGAGAGAGAGGAACTGCACGGCACCACCGGGGATTTGGAGGTACTGGGTTCCTAGGGTGTCGAAACCAAACGACCCGACTACGATTGAGGTGAACTATATTGGATCCTTAGTTAAGGTGAAGCATAGATGACAGTGGTGGAACTTACACTCGTCAGTGCCGCATTGGGGATTTGGGCTCCAACGGCCATGATAAACAGGAGCCATGTCTTTGGATCCCAGGCAGCCTGCCACAGCTGGTACCGCTTGAAGTGATGATTCTTCACGCCCTGACGGTTAGCAGCTACGCGCTCAATGGCAATCGCCCGTTCGCGCTCTGTGAGAAATTTCGCAGTCGCAGGGAGATCCGGAAGCACAATCAACGAGATGATGCCAGTTGCAACGGAGACGCTGCCGAATATCAAGAACACATACATCCACCGCGGAAGTCCGGTGGTGATGTGGCCTATGGCGTATCCGATCAGGCTGTAGGAGATGGACTTGTCAGCAAGAGACTCTCCGAACCAATACTATATGATTAATACAGACCCTCCAAACATAGTAGCAATGCCGTTTGTGCAGTAGTATGCCTCTAAACGCAGCGGCTGCTCTGCAGATGTATACCACATGCTCATGATGAGAACGAAACCGGGATTAACAATGGCCTCGACGAAGCCGAGCAGGAAACGGTTTGCCGCTATTCCGGCGAAGTTGTGGCAGGCGGGAGTGGTCATCAGAAGGGCTCCCCATACTATCGAAGAGAATATGTTAGGATATACGCAGACATGCTGATGCACAGACACATTGGGATCTCACCTATAGTTGTGATACTCAGAACTTTACCAATCGGTAATTTCTGCAGAGCATAACCGGAAGGGTACTGTGCGATGAGATATCCAAAGTAGAATATCGAACCTGTCAACGAAATTGAGCGATTAGAACGAGCTTTTCGAGAGATGGACGACAGATTTCCGAAAACGCACTCAACCATGAGTAATCCTGCCCTTTGAGGCCTGTCCCCTCCTTCAACCCGTACACGGCCGCATAGTTGATGCTGTTCTTGTCCAGATATTGCAGCGTGTACGTGACGATCAGAACGGGCAGGATTTGGATATCGATCTTGCGCAGGACCTTCTTGGCCTCCTCCGCAGTGAAACCGATACCCCGGTTCTGTTTGTAGAACTCGTAATTGTCATCTCGCTCCTGCGACGCTGTGCTCGAGATGGGCGGCGAAGAAGTGTCGATGGTTGCTGTTGTCGTTTCTCCAACCTCCGCCTCGACTTTCTTGTCGTCAGGATATGAGCGGCGGTCCATGGTGACGGCTGCCTTCTCCGGCCTCAACGCTCCCCTTCCGCTTTTGTATCAAGGTATTCGAGGCCTTCCTTGCCCTCTTCTAAACGGGGTGGGGGGGTGGTCTATTGGATGACGAGCGGCTTTTGTACTGCGCATCAGGAGCGCGCTGAGGACAAAGCACCACGGCCATCTCCCGCTGACCGTGGGTGAAAAAACAACGAGCCCACCGCACTAGGAGAAGATGGCAAGAAAAAACTGCCGGCAGTGGAATTCGGACGCGGAACTGTCAAGCATTCTGTGGGGTGGAAGCACCTCGATGCCATCACGGACCGGCTGCTAAGACCTCGAGAGTCGGAGTGGCTACTCTCCAAGCTCGTCGTGTCGACGGCGCATGTCCGCGATATCCAGGGCTTCAGGGCAGGATGCGACATGGGAGAGGTCTGGAGTCGTGCTCCTGCCAGTCGTCTTTCCTGAACGAGCTTCGTCTCCGATCACGACATCCACGCGAGGATTGCGTCTTCGCGCTGACGAACAACCCCACGCCGGGCGACAACGTGGTCGAGACAGCACGCCTGCATGGAGCAAACACTGAGCAGGTTAAGGATCAACGTGAATGTCTTTCGGGAGAACGATTCGGACGGCAGGTTGTATCCCTCTCCACGTGGAGTCGTTTTGATCTGGGGCGGATAACCGCCATGCACGTAGCCATCTATGAGGTGCCCAACACGCGATGATAGCTATGCTGCGGTCGAGATTCGAGTAACAAGCTACTATTATTACTAAAGCTTATCTGAACACCACAAGTCTCATCGTACTCTAGGTACCATTAATCGGTATTAATGCGATAGTAGCGTGTAGTTTACTGAGACGACCAGTCTGCTTCTCCGCTCACCTTTGGACATGAATTGACTGCCGACCATTGTATGCTCTCAACATGTGACGTCACTGTACCAGGACTCCTGAGCCACTTGAACTTCATCAGTATGGCAGCTCACAAGATCTCGTTTTTGGTTTTATTATAATCTCGCATTTCACTGGTGATAAATTACCAGTACACTTGCTATTTAAGGAATCTCAGAGATTTTCAAGCAGACGCGGCATCCAGACCACTCGGTCATGACAGACAGTTTCGATTTCATCATCGTCGGCGGTATGTACAAAACTATCCTCTCAAGAATTTTTGAATCGTCTCACTAAATAAACAATCCAATTAGGAGGAACCGCCGGCTGCCTCCTCGCAGCCAGACTCGCTTGTTCCAAAAAGAAGCCCTCCGTCTTGCTCGTCGAGATGGGCGGCGAAAACTCCGACATCGCAGACCGCGTCCCCTACGAGCGCTACCTGACCGCGTTCAAGAGTCCCGCGATGGAACTCGGATACCAGACGACTCCGCAGCACGCGCTAGACGGGGCGCAGCTCCCCTATGCACGGGGAAAGGGCCTCGGAGGATCCTCCGCCATTAACTTCATGGCGTATACCCGCGGACCCGCTGCGGATTACGATCGCTGGGCGGATCTCGTTGGGGACGAGGATTGGGGGTGGATGAAGACGAAGGAGAGGTTTAAAAATGTCCTTTTTTTTCCCTTTTCTCAGATGTGTTACAATGATTGTTTTGTTTTATTAGCGACTCACGCTAGATGTTTATCAGATTGAATGTTTTCGCGGAAGCGTCCCTGAGCATCTGGCTCGATATTCCAGGCCGGACATGGATAGCTACGGGACAGATGGGTACTTACATCACATAGAGATGCCCATCTCGAAAGGAAGAGAGAACTAATGCCTTCAGCTAGCTTGATGAAGATCAGCCAACCATCTCAATGGGAACGGGAAACGCAGATTATTATGGATGCTCTGACGGAGTTAGGAGTAGGTATCCATCCATCCCGGAAAATCATTTACTCGGGAATCATGTCCTGATACCAGCTTTTATTTCAGCATCCCATAAACCTAGATCTCAACACTGGGAACCCAATAGGCGTCGCGATCAGTGTATTGTCGGCGAGCGACGGACTCCGTACCACGAGCTCCTCGGCGTATCTCAGCTCAGTCAATGATTCTAATTTGACGATCTGGACGAATTCGATGGTTACAAGGATTCTACTTGAAGGGAAGCGTGCCGTGGGCGTGGAGATGCTTGATGGTCGGACGGGTGAGTTGAAGACATTCCAATCTAAACAAAGTAAATACTTACGGTATGCAATTCAACTACCAGTGTCCGCGAGATTAGAAGTCATCCTCTGCGCAGGCGCCATAGATACGCCCAAACTGCTCCTCCTCTCAGGGATCGGTCCCGCAGACGAGCTCTCCGCTCTGAATATCAAAGTCCACCACGACCTGCCCGGCGTCGGCAAGAACCTCCAGGACCACAGCTCCGTGTGTCTCACAGAGCTTATGGGCGGCCCATTCGCGGAGCGTACGGTGTTTTCACTCTCCCCTGAAAAGGTAGAAGAAGCGCATCGACAGTGGCGGACCGATCACACGGGTCCGCTGTCGTTTTATTACTCGTCGGGAGTGTCAGCGTGTGTCAAGGACTCGAGCTGGTTCGAGATGGAGGAGTTTAAGCAGCTGCCGGCGGAGGAGCAGCGGTTTATAAAGAGCGCGACGGTGCCGACGCATGAGATGTTTGTGGTATGAAACCTACTTTCTTTCCTTTGATGTCGAATAAAAGAAAGTAATGACTTTTTTGAAATCCTCAAGGGCGGCCCCCTCTACCCACCCACCATCTTCCAATTCGATAACAAAGACGACGGCTTTCTCTCCAACGTCGCGATCCTCATGAACCCGCAGTCCCGGGGCTCCGTGAGGCTGCGATCATCTAATCCGACCGACCCGCCCCTGATCGACCTGGGCTACATGATGCACCCGTATGACCGCCGGTCCATGATCGAATCGGTGCGCCGGGCGATGCAGCTTCCCAAGACGAAACGCCTGTCGAAGTACTGGAAGGGTCCGATCAACGTGCCCTGCGGTGAGACTGATGAGGATATTTGGGTATGTAGTGAAATCTCATATCTATATATTTGTCTATTTAATTAGGGAAAGTCCGCTGACATGGAAATCCGTCCCATGACAGAGATTCATCAAAAGAGAGCTATCGCCAGTCTGGCACGCCAACGGAACCGTCAAGATGGGCAAGCCGGACGACAAAGACGTCTGCCTCGACTCGAAGCTGCGCGTGCGTGGAATCGGCAGTCTGCGCGTCGCGGATCTGAGTATCTGCCCGAAGACAGTAAAGTCTGTGTTGAACCCTCATTTTTTTTCTACGATATATATTCTCTTCTTGTTCTTTATATTTCGTCGTTTCTCCTTTTCCTATTTTTCGTTGTAAGGGGGGAAAATGCTGACTGTTACAAAGTAACCACGCACAATCGACAGCGTATCTGGTCGGGGAATTCGCAGCCGAAAAGATCATCGAAGAGTACGGTCTCGAGTGGAGAAATGGATAGATGAGGTCAAATCAAATAAGATTTTTTTTGTTTCTTTTCCTTTCATGCTGTCCGTTTTCTCCCCGCCGGTAGACACATATATATAAGATGGTAATATGCTTATTATTATGGGAGCTAGATCTATCAAGCCTCGGTACCATACTTGTACAGTAAGTAGCTTTACTACCTGCCTACCTACCTATCCATGCAGTCATCAGTCATCTTTCACATATCGATGAGCTGCTTGCTCACCCTGCCTGTTTAAGCTTTCCCCTCCAGAGGTCCCCGGAAAGTACTGCTCTCCCGTATCCAGGCATTGTTGGCTTTGGTATGCAGGTCCTTTAGTAGAGAGCCTGAACTTTATATACAGTTCCTCTAAAGGGAAAAAGAGAGAGAGATTGAGAGAAAGAATAAGATAAGATGTGATGTGTGTATTCATAAGTGAAATTCATCGCATTAATTGTATATACAGTTGCAATCTTTAAGATTCATCCGTCAGCACGTACCTTGTCCAGTTCCTCCCCTGTCCGTTTGAAGAGATGAGAGTCTCGGTTGTTTTCACAGGAGGTTGAAACAACAATTTGTGAAAACTTAGTTGCTGTTGACAATCTTAACGCACTACGTAAAGATCGAGGTTACACTGAAGCTGGTGCCTGAACCCTATGCATGGTATCCAAGATATCATTATAATTAACCACATCAGACCAGATCCTGCATGTGCCATTTCTCGGTTTCCCGGTTAGAGTCAGTAGTCTAGAAACGTAAGACAGGAAAAACAAAAGTTCTTTAAAAATCAAACTCCTTCCTGAAAACGTTAATGTCCATGCCCGTCACGACCATGTCGGCGAGGTCCCGCCGCCCCATTTGACTGAAGACCCGGCGCAACGTGTCGTAAAGGTTCGTGCTCTGGTTCTGACTGACGTGGATCATGCGCTCCAGCTGCTCGTCACCAATGCCGTCGACTCCCTGAACAATCTCTCGCGCCCGCTCGCGTCCTTCCTGCTCGACGACGCGGTGCATCGCCAAGGCACTCAGGAGGTGCTGCGCGGCCTCCGGGTAGCAGCCGATGTTGATACACGAGACACCCAGGTTGTAGCGTGCGCGAACGAAGTTCGGGTTAATGGTCAGCGCTTTCTCGTACGCCTCGATTGCTTCTTCTGAGCGGCCAGAGTTCGCCAGCGTAGCTCCCAGCCTGTTCCACAGCAGATGGAGTTGCTCCTTCTGGTTGGAAGTTCCGGTCTCAGTGGAGGCCAGTGCGGCCGAGAAACAGTCGACAGCCTTGTCATACTCCTCTGCACAGTAGAAAAGGACACCCAGACCGACCTGCACATCGGGATCCATGTGCTCTCCTGACGGCGACAGCTGAGCGGCCTTGATGAAGAGGTCAGTGACCTTCTGGTGCAGAAGATGGCGATCAGTGAAGCCCATATCCGTTTCAGGAGTGAGGTCCTTCGGATCAATGATCTGGGGGTATTTGACAGATAGCCACCGCTCGAGCGTGCGGTAGGCCGTGGAGTCATATCCTTCATTGGTATAGGAGACAGCCAATCCCATCAGAGCGTCAAGATTGTTGGGGTCGAGTTTCAGGGCCTGTTCCAGCGCCCGAATAGCAGCTGTCTCCTTCTCGTTCTGCGCCTGCGCGGAGCCAAGCATCGTCCATGCCTGCACATGCTTGGGATCTTTCTGGACGGCAGCTTCGAAAGCTAGAGCTGCCAGGGACAGGTTCCCTCCCTCACGCATTATCTTCATCCCCTCTTCGAACGGATTATTCACAGCTCGGAACGCATTGTCTTCCTCAAAGATGTAGTCTCCAAGTTGAGGATCGCGGAACCGGGCGTTGAGAGTGTCGAAGCCCTCCCACTCGCCTAAGTCGCCCATGTGCAGGTTGTCACCCATCTCAAACTTGGCGTCTTCCTCAGCCAGTTTCCTGTGGGTTCCCATCTCAGCCTGGATACCTTGCCATACTCTCTCGAGTTTTTCGAACTCTTTATCAGTCTCGGGGCCGGTGGTGGGGACTGACCTATCAAGATCATTCAGCTGCGCCTCCATGGCCGCATTGGCCTCTTCATCCAGGTTCTGCTGTCCCGCTTTGTCCATTTCAGCAAATTGTGCCTCCCAGTTCTGATCGTCCAGCTCAACCATCCGCCCTTTGCCCTTGTCCTGCGTGGAGGCTTCCGCCGGCTGCTGTTGCATTTCCATAGATCCATAAGGACGCATCATACCCATGCCGCCCATTCCTATATATCCCATCCCCAGCGGCCGCTGGTATCCGGCCATCATCGGCGGCGTGGTGGTGATTGGGCTCGAAGTTCCCGGCATGCCAGTCCGACTCTGCTGCTGGAAACGGGCAAACTCCGCTGGCGTGAAGCCTCCTCCCCCACTCATCATAGGGGCCTTGGAACCCTGGAATGCGGCCTCCATACGGGCCTGCTCACCGGCCTCGAACTCTGCCGCCCAACCTGGAGAACCTGTCCGCGGCGGTGCAGTCTGAATCTGCTCCAGCTCCCTCCGCATGTGCTCCATGGCAAACGGCTGCGCGGGACCCTGTGGTATCTGACCGGACTGCTGCATAAATTCATCCATCATCTATTTGCAGGAGAATCATTTGTTAACTCGGGAAACGGATACGCAAATTGCCCGTGAAGTGGGAGCATGCATACTTGGTCCTGAACCCCGACCATCCCTCTCGAGCGCATGCCCTCCTGCATGCCTCCGGGTCCTCTCCCAACCAGCCTGTCCCGCTGTAGTGACTTGTCATCCTGGACATGTTTGGTGAACTGCGCCAGAGGATTGCTCGCCGTGGAGCACTCGGCGCCACCGAGGAACGACATGGTGAGTGCACAGCACAGTCAGTACGGAAGGCGTCGGAACGACAACCTCCGACGAAGAATGGAGATTCAGGAAAGGAGACGAAAGGATAAAGAGAAAGAGTAAGAGGAAGGATGGAAATGACTACAAGGTAGAATGAGGAGTTGAGTGCGGAGAAGGGGGAGTTGGAGACGAGGGAGAGCTACGTATCGAGCATGCGTCTCTGCCCCGACGTGGGGTTGGCCGCCGCCGGCTGCCGAGGTTCCCCGGCTCCCGCACGTCACGTGCGTCCGGTCATGCCATGCCTTACCTCGATAGGCATCAGATCTACAACGCCCGGGCCGTGCTTAGAATCAGAGCTACGGGAAATGGAGGAATTATGGGAAAATGCAGACACGCCAGAATTATAGTCCATAACAGAGTAGCTACCTGGGTATACTCCCTATCAACGACTCGGCGATATAAGAAGCAGAGAGTGTCCTCCATTAAGCAATTCCCACCAAAACCCAATATGCTACAGTTTTGCCCATTGAATACATGACAGAACGTAAACATGGCTATGCGAAGACAGTAGCGACACCGTCTCCCGCAGGCAGAAACCATATACAGAGAAGGCTGGTGCAAGAGCAAAGATGGAAATAAAAAGAGCGAAAAGGGTCGTCTCGTACATCATCTCACGCGGTGATGCTGCATGTGCACCTAATAGTCGAAACCGGTCCGCTCTTCCGGATCTGCAGGCCCAATTTAGGACTCAGTACGCGACTTGGTATCCTGCGACTGACGATTCTGCGACTGGCGATCATGACTCTTGCTCGAGTGGCTGAAGTCAACACGTAGTTTCCTGCCGTAGGGAGCCTTGCCGCTGAGAATTGCCATTGCAGCTTGAGCACTAGGAATGTCGATGAAGTCAGCGTGGGCAAAGCCCCTTGGCTGGCCCGTCCTGCGGTCGACGGCGACCCGGACGTCGATGACGTTGTGGATATTCCTGAACAGGTCGTTGAGGTCGCGGTCTGTCAGATCGAACGACATGTTGCCGATGAAGAGTGTCTTAGAAGGAGGGTTCAGCTCTTTCTTTGGGGAAAAGTTAGACTGTGCGAATTGGACGACAATACGGCGGCCCTCAAAGATCTGCATGTGCATTCCTTCAACGGCGCGTTTGGCGGCCGCGACACTGTCGAAAGTGACATATCCAAAGCTAGAAACGTCGAGCAGTCAGTTTTGTCACCACTACAAAAAAAACATTGGGTTCGAGAACCAGCTTACCCCTTGCTCAGGCCACGGTTGTCGTGGATAATCCTAGCGTGCTCCACGGTTCCGTACTTCTCCATCTGCCTCTTCAGGTCCTCGGCAGTGACATCGTAGAAAATATTTCCGACGTAAATCGTCTCTTTGGGTTCCGGCGGTGACAAAAGCGGCTGGCGTGGTCGCTGTCTATTCTCCACCCTGGGAGCTTCAGCCTCCGATGCAGCATTGCTGCCAGCTTGGGCCGCAGCCTCTGCAGACGCTGTGACTTCGGGCTTCGTGGTCTCCGTGAAGGCCGACCTTATAGCAGATTCCAGCGCCTGCGCATCAGCCTGGTCGGCGGAGGTCGGCACATCCTTCGCCGTCTCGTCACTGGCCCATCGTCGCTGGAAAGCAGAACGTGGCAGCTTGCGGTTCAGTCGAAGAGCAGCAGGAGTGACGAAGGTAATTGACCGCGGCTTACCCAGGACAGAGGTCGAGGGAGAAGAGAAAAGGCGAAAAGCTGCCCGTCGGAAGCAATACCTGCAGCGGTCATGTTAGTGCACAGGCCAAGGACTCGAAGGCACGGATAGACAGACAGGACCCGCTTACATTTTTCAATGGCAGGGTATCAAATGATATATTCAAAAATTAATACCTAGTTTCGGATGGGCAGAAAAAAAAGGAAGAGAGGCTGGCAGCGGAGAGCTAAGCTAGGCGAGTCTCGCACGCTGGAAAAGTTCAACCCAGTCGAACAGTCACATCCAACGAATCGGCGCGATGCTCGGAGACGAGTCACGTGGTAGGCCTAGACAGCTGACGGCTCCGCTCCCATGGGATGCATATGTACAGCACTTTGTTCTGCTGGGCAATAGCGGTTACAGAACGGCTTTTCTATTTTTCATCAAGATCGCTTTTCCGATTACTTTATAGCATTATCGTTCAGGCGCATGCAGCCATCTGCAACTAAAGAGCGAGTGTATGGAAAGACAGCGTCCAGCCTTAATATCCAAAGAGGACTATGCCAATGCAATTACTTGGACAAACAATCGCTCAAGACAACGTACCCCTGTCAAACGCATGAGGCCCCCGTAAGAGATACCTATGCGGTGAGCAGAGAGAACGACCCGTCTATGTCCAAGTACACCACACCCAATATAAAGACACCAGAACAGAGTCCCAAAGATAAAATATTATCTTAAGGTCTCATAATTTACATCGCAAGCCATACTGCCCTTCATTCCTCATTTCCGTTCCCATATGCATTTCCCACCAACTTTTTCGGCACCATCCTGCATGAAAGACCAATATCCGGGTATCAGTTCCTCAACCAGAAAATTGCATGTACAATAATGTCGCATCACATCCCACCTTGACCCCTACCAGTGCTACCTGACTGGTGAGGCACATTGGGGTTATTATTGTTAGCGTTCAACATGAGCCCAGTTGGTGGACCGCCCCCGGTGTCGTAGTTAACGCCATGTTGCGATGGAATTATTGCAGGGAGGCCATTTGCGGGCCGAGCGGCTTGTGCCACAGCATTGCGGGCCGTTGGCATCGGTGCGGGAGTAAGGGGTGACGGTGTCTGTTGTTGCGGCTGCTGCGTATCCAACATCGGCCACAACTGGTTCGAGGTGTCAAGGGTCGAGCTTTGGATGTAGTTATCCCACGCCTCCTGAGATTCTGTTAGATATCAGGCTCTCTTATCATACGGAAGGTTACAACGTACCCAGTCCAAGTTCAACGGCTGCATGTCGGGCATTTGCCCAAACATGCTGCTGAATGGCGAAGGAGCACCCTGTTGCTCCAGCCCTCCTTGCGGTAATGGCGTATCAGCCGTTTTGAACGTCGAATCAGTAAACGTTGAAGGCCCTGCATTTAACGGGCTCATCCCACTACTCAACAATCCCAACGTCATTGCGGCGCTCTGCTTCTCGTCCTGCGGCTCAAAGACAGGCGCATTGGTGCTACTCTCAGCACCCTGTGGCCCGAGATGCAGCTTCCCCAGCATCACTCCAAGAATCTCTGCTGCCTTCCACGCCTCCATCGACTCGTCGCGAAGCTCGTCCCAGATCTCTTTCGACCGCCGTATAGCCGCCAGCATCTCTTCGCGTCGCTCAAAACCCCATGTATACAAATCCCCCGATGGCCGACCAGCCGCTCGTAGCTGAAGTCCATGGTAAAGATCAAGGCAAACAATGGTTGCAGCTAGCAGGAAGTCGGTGGAGCTGAGCGAGGTAACTTGGTATCGCTTATTTCGCAGACGGCCGGTTGGGCGGGTCTCTGCATAAAGTATCGATTGAAATCGCAGCAGTTCCATCGATGAGTCGATGCAGGTGCGTCGGGAGTGGGCAAACCGCGGGTTTTCACGTGCTCGAGCAAGGTAACGTCTGTGGAGAACGCATTGAGCCTTGTGATAAATACTCATGATCTAACCTCCGTTAGTGCCGACCAAGAAAGAAGAGGACAACAGGGATCCTACGCTGAATCTCGACATTATCAAAGCGGCAGGATCGAGTTGACACTCTTCGATAGGGCGAATCTGAAGATGTTCAGGAATCATATCACGAGCCCTGCGGAGCTCGTTATCAATCTCCATGACTGTTTCGTAAGACCCGCTCTTGACGGATGAGGTGTGCTCAATGACCCGACCAAAGGCATATGCTATGCGAGCCTTGGCAATCAGATAGGAAACCTGCGTAGGCTCATTATGCGGTCGAGGGGGTGGAAGCTCTTTACAATCTTCATCAAAGTCTTCATCGTAGAGGTTTCGTGGAATCTCCGTATCGCTATCGCCGGTACGCATCATGCTTGGCAGTCCCACCTGGAACGAAAGGAGAAGATCGGCTTGCCGCACAAATGTCCATATTCGCCGACGCATCTCACCCTGAAACGGCGTGATATTGGGGAACATATTAGAATCCCGGTGATATCCCATTCGCATTGCCAATCGGGCAATCATCCCGACAAGCAACCAGACAGAGACATCGGCCTCCCTTGTTTGGGTATAGTCGCCGTGGAGATGCAATATCAACGTTTCGATCAGATACGGATACGGTTTTGTATAGTCAGCCAATGTCAAGCATTGTGCCATCAAATTCCGATATGTCCCCGCCATATCCAGGGATTTGCCCCGGAACTCTGGCGGTTCGTCCCCTTCCCGGTGATAGGACAGCATAGCAAGGCGCATCATGGCGAAAAGCAGGCCAATCCAGACAATGCAAGATTTTGAAGGGTCTTCCCAATGTTTGTTGTACTATGACAATTTAGCATCAGCTTGAACCTGTCTAGCAGCCCGACCTCCTTACCTGCTTCTGAAATGTTGGTCCATGTAGGATATCTGAAAGGAAACGCATCAGTTTGCGGCTCTCAGAGAAACGGAGTCAGCAACTTACGAGTCGAGGGGTCATAGCTGTTGAAGTAGCGAGCAATGAGGATGTCTGTCGTGTATCTCGAAGGAAACGACGACATGATCTCTGCCCGACTCGGGGGTTTCGTGGCGCCAAAAAGCAAAGCCGAGCCAGGAAAGTCGATATCTTTCCTGGAAGCCTTGACCTTCTCTGCCTGTTCTTCGTACTGCTTCTTGTGCGTTATGAAATAATTTCGCACTTCTGCTATCTGTGAACTGTGAGAATCTAGTAAACAACTCCGTGGGTGAATTTCTCCGCTTACATCGTTCAGAACTGCTGACCAATGCGCCTCACTAATATAGTACGACTTGTTGTTGTCGACCTTCATTATTCCAAACGACTTGGTGACCTGCTCTGTTTCACTCTCCTCCTGACCATCCGTCCCGTTCTCATCTCCATTCGGTCCATTGGAGCTTTTACCGGACGCCGTGATACCGGCAGCAGAAATGGCTGCAGCTGCGGCTGCAGGGCCTGCAGACTGCGCACCATTTGTCATCAAGGAAAGAACAAGACTTTCCAGCCTGTCTATCCTGTTCTGCATATCATCTGGCGAATTGGAGGTGCTCTGGTTTAACGAGCTTTTCTTTCGAGCTCCAGGCTGAGCGTAGGTACACGAAGCAGAATCGCCCCGCTTGATACAGTTCTCACAAGGGTGTGCACGATTGCATTTCAGCCTGTGACCATGTCAGCAAAGGTTCGCGGTGTAGGAAAATGAGCTAAAAAGAACTTACTTTCTATGCCGACAGGGTGCGCAAGAGAGGGGAACACGATTCCTCTTTCTGATCACCCTGAACTGGCCTTCTGGCGAGTGTGCGCCAGCACTAGAGGATGTAGTAGACGGCGGAGTAGGTGACATTTTTGCGAAAAAAAAAAGAAATATTAAACCTTTTTTTCTTAAGTAGATATTGATAATAATAACAACGGATGACGACGTGCCCTGACCGATCTAACGCAAGACGCAGCGACTACCTCCAGATGAGAGCACAGCACGAGCTAGCCTCCAAAAACCCCCCACTGGAGAGCAGATATCTCAAGTTGCAACCAGGAGGGTGGCTTTGCCACAGGGCAGGTCCACCGAGTCGTCGGAGCCTGAAATCGTCTTTCTGACGCTCTCAGGGGCGCGTTTTTTATTTCACGTCGAAAGATTCTCGACACAAATTGTCGCTTCCTACCACCACCTGATCGGCCCAGACCCACGACTAGAATGCCCGGTTTTATGACCGCTGCACCGGCACTGACCACTATATGCCGCGCGAAAACTCTAGCACAATTGCAGCGGACAATATAAGGCAGCTGGTCGTACGTCGCAAGGTTTCGGTCGCCGATTGTGGCTCGTCGCCGTCGATATGAGGCTCACGCCTTGCCGTCTCGCGCAGCGGGGAATCCGGAGAATAGAATGAAATTCGAACAAAAGGCAGGCTAAGAAGGCTGCGCTGGGACGAAATTAGCATCACAATCAGCGAGATGGGAAGCGGGGTGTGGTCCTCGATGCGGACGAACATACCGGGTCTGTTCGAAGCTCTCCCGGTGGCGGCGGGGGAGAGCTTGAAGGACAACGCAAATCCTTCAGGAAGACGGTTTCGCGCGATATTGGGAAACCGACTTGCGCAAGCTGTCGCAGAGCCAGCGAGGCTTGTCGTAGTAAAATGGAGGGGAAAGTAAGGCCCTTCGTCCGTCCTCAGCCGACGACCTGATGGCTGGATGCGGAGGGCCTATGTCGCCCGCCGTAGCACGTAGTCGATCGCGACGCGCAGTCCACGGCGCTGCCCGCGACGGCGGCAAGAGAGCAGCAAGCTCGCCGGGTCTGTTGGAAGGCCATCTTCTCGCCTTTTATAGACGGTCACAGGGTCTGATGGAGGCTAGACTCGCACTACTACGGTGGACTTCCTACAACAGACAATAATAATGCCTCTTGTTGCAAGGGCCACGATGCACGACGATGTAACCACTACCTCCTAGGTACCCCAGTTATATACACTTCCATCATGACCAGAAGAAGCGACAACAATAGGATCATTCTCACTTAGGAACACAATAGCATCCTTCGCTAATGTCTCATTTTTTCATAAGCGATGACATACGGAGTCCTCTGGTTCTTCACAACACCCTACAGAAGTTCAAGCCACACTACGGAGACTACCTTCTAGGAGGTACGTATTGCATTGATGCCTACCTGTTCGAAGCTCCAGCCTCGCTAAGAAGACGTCCTCTCCTGCAGGCCAAGAATTCTCCGCCTGATACGGGCGGGAACTGGTGTGTCAGCATGCTCCATGTCCGATGCTGCAGCGGCTTTCTCCCGCGCGTCCTCGCGGAATACGGCTTAGCTAGATTAAACTCATTCGCTGACCACTGTTAGCACGTCGTTCTGCATCTTCCTTTGACTCATAACCATCAAGCTCGACCCACTCCAGCGCGATAGCAAATCCAAGCACAAGGTTCTCTTGCAAATCAGTATTTAAGATGGAGATACGGTGGGCTATGGCGCTCTGAGGAGACATGGAGTGCATACCACCTGGGCTTACGATTGGCAAAGACCAACAGTTCATGGTCAGACTGGAAAACAGATATCAAGCCAGGATGCAAGCATGAGAGCCTGGTCATATGTTCATCACCGCCGTAAGCAGCCGCCCTTTGCTGCAAACCCGCTTGTCCGGCGGGCTGCAGCACAAAGTCGCGCGTTTGGCTGTGCTGCTTTATGTCAGCATCATTCTCTGTGCACAGCCCGCTGCGAATTGCAAAAGTTAAGAGTGCATGTGCACTTTGCGGGAGGATCCAAGGACCTGCCTATATAGATGGGTATAATGCATACTATTTACTTTGCTCGGCATTTCCAGAGTGACTTCTAAGCACATGTTGCCATGTGGCATAATATCGGGTATTACGTCTCTGGGAAGGTTTAATCAAACACATTGAGACCTAAGGATGTATCAGAACAAGGAGATATCTTTACATAGAGCCATCCTTTTTACTGCTGCGTCCATTGCTTAACGCTGATACCAGTCATTGATCTGGTCTGCAGTTTTCAACTCGCACATAACAATGACGGTACACGTACTATTCCGGCAGCTCCTGCGCATCACTGGGTACATGCGTATCCGGCTCCGCGCCTTGCCATGACAATCAGGCATTATGCACCTGCGAAGCAAACTCAGGCACATTCTCAGCGTCTGCTAGCCAAACTTTTTACTGGCAGTTTAATTACTTACTAATTTACCATTTATTAAATTTAAAATAATAGATCGAAAATAAAACGGGATTTTTCCACTTTTCTACTCAGAGCTCTTGCTTGGATAAAAAGGATGAACTAAGCACTAAGGTGTTTCCAACGACGATTTCTTACATTGATTTGCGGGATTTACGGATGCAGAGGGAAACTTCTTAATTATTAAAGATCGTGATAACAAACTAAAATTCTTGTAAACCATAGTTTACAAATTTACAATATGAACTTTGGATATACCCACCTTTAGGTTTACTATTTGTTGTAAACCCTTAGAGTTAAGGTGACCTTTTTTTTAAGGATTGAGGCTCCTACAATTTAGGACATCACACCGCTCAATCGGTGGTTGCCACGACAAAGAGTTTGATTTGTCCAGCGTTCACATCCCAGCAAACATGCCCTCCTCGACCAGGGTGGTGGGGTAGTTAAAAGCACCCCTCACCTCCCTCTCACTTTCTCCCTTACCGCCACTCCAAGCTCATCTCGCCGATGAGAGAACGCCTCACTTAACTTCAGTAGAAGCTCATTTCTGCTTGTCTTGTGAAAAAAAACCTACAATGTCCGGCCAGCAAGATCGTGGTGGTCGTCCTTACAGTCGGGGCGGCAGCAGAGGCGGAGGGCTTGGCAGCTCCGCGGAACGCCGCGGCGGCGGAGGGGGCAGGGGACGCGCCGGGTTTCCCTCCGGAGAGCTTCCATACCGTCCGAGTCGTGGCCACGGGAGCCACGGACAGGGCGGCGGCAGTGGAGGTGAGTCCGGGGCGCGGAGAGGCGACTCCAGGGGACGCGGGGATTCGCGAGGTAGAGGAGACGCTCGCGGTCACGCCAGAGGCGGCGGAAGGGGCGGGTTTGGCGGGGGCAGAGGAGGCCGCGAGATATTCACGTAAGTCTCCTCTCATTGTTCAGTCTGACAAGAGCTCCAGGGTAACCGGGCGATGCTCTAGGAACCCTGGCGGAAATGAGATTCCACCCAGCCCGAGTCCAAAGGTAGAGAAGGCGGAAAAGGCCATCGAGCAAGGCCTCTCGAAAATACCACCCGAGGGTCGCTACCCTCAACGCCCGGGATTCGGGACCCGCGGGCGCGCAGTTCTTCTCTATGCGAACTACTTTGAGCTGGCAGTCAAAGCAGATCAGGTTCTTTTCCGTTACAATGTGGAGATCGTGCCTGGTCAAGGTAGTCGCACGCCTTCTGTTAGAATGAAGAAGCAAATTATCAATCTTCTTCTTCATCGACACTTCAATACAATCATGAACAAGATTGCAACGGACTTCAGGTCCATCCTGATCTCCAGCATCAAGCTGGATCTTCCCCAGAATCAAAAAACCTACAACATCGAATACCGGGAGGATGATGAGGACCCAAGTCAGCCTAGCAGAATGAGATACCAAGTGAAAGTTCAATTCACGGGAAGCCTCATGATATCAACACTCCTGGATTATATCACTTCAACTAATGCAAGTGCTATGCTGCAATCCAAGGAGGAGATTCTTCAAGCACTGAACATTATCATGGGCCATCATCCAAAAAGCCAAACCGACATTGTCTCCATCGGCGCAAACAGGCATTTTGCACTGTCTCCCGGGCTTGTTGAGAAGATGAGTCTTGGGGAAGGTCTTGAGGTGTTGAGAGGCTTCTTTGTCAGTGTTCGGGCCGCGACAGCTCGCATTCTTGTCAATGTCCAAGTGAAACATGTCGCCTGCTATGAGGGAGCGAATCTTCGCGATGTCATTGCTGCATATGGAGACAGGCGCAACCCACACAGGCTGGAAAAATTCTTGAAAGAATTGCGAGTACAGGAGACCCATCTTAGGAAGAGAAATGGCCGACCACGCATTAAGACTATCTCTTCCCTTGCGAACCGGAGCGATGGAAGGAGCTTAAAATATCCTCCCAAGGTGCGAAGGCATGGTGCCGGTCCGCGAGATGTGGAATTCTTCCGCCAGGAGACACGTAAATATATCAGTGTTGCGGAATGGTTCCGCCAACGTATGCATTTCACAACAATCCTATTTGTATGGAAACAAAGTTGGCTAATTTTCTGCAGAATACAACATAAGGGTCGATGAAAGCATCCCGGTTGTCAATGTTGGGAGCAAAGAAGAGCCTAAATACCTGCCAGCTGATGTCTGCATCGTCGAGCCAGGCCAACCGACGAAAACAAAACTGGGTGCCGATCAGACAAGGAACATGATACGTTTTGCTGTTCGCAGGCCGGCAGAAAATGCATACACATTAGTTACAAATGGAGCTTCTCTACTTGGCATGACACCACAGATAAACAATGCCCTCACAAACTTTGGTTTGAATCCTACTCCAAATCTCATCACAGTGCCTGGTCGTGTCTTGGACGGTCCAGTTGTCTACTATAATACGCAGGTCAGACCCTCATCCGGAAGCTGGAATATGCGGTCTGTTGTATTTTCAGAGCCTGCCAGGCTTTCCTCTTGGGCATGGCTGTTTATCGACATTCACGAACGCTGGGAAGGTAGGAAAGCTTTTGAAGAGACCCTAGAAAACTTTCGTGCCAAATTGAAGGAGCTTGGTATCGGTATAAATCCACCAGATTCTGGGAAACGCATCGTCCTAACGTACAATGAAACGCCCAGCGAAGATGAAGTGCGCAGGGAGCATGAAGCACAGATTGAAAGTGCCATTGATGAGCTGATGGCAAAGCAGCCATCTTTGATCCTCATTGTTCTGGCTTCAGAGGAATCCACAATTTACAACCATGTGAAACTCACATGTGATATCCGCAAAGGTGTGCGCAATGTCTGTGTCCTTGCCAAGAAGTTTGCAGGAGCAAATGATCAGTACTTTGCCAATGTGGGCCTCAAGGTCAACCTGAAGCTCGGTGGAAGAAATCAGTCTTTGCATGACAGAAAACTCGGTATCATAGCGGAGGGAAAGACAATGGTCGTTGGGATTGATGTCACACATCCATCCCCAGATTCTGACAAAAAAGCTCCCAGTGTTGCAGGCATTGTGGCTTCTGTTGACAGGTTTCTTGCTCAATGGCCAGCGGATATCCGGATTCAGGAGCCTAGAAAGGAGATGGTCACTGACCTTAAGGATATGCTGAAATCCCGTCTTGAGCTCTGGAACCGTCGTCACAAGGCATATCCAGAGAACATTCTGGTCTACCGTGACGGTGTATCTGAAGGGCAATACAACACTGTTCTGGAAAAGGAATTACCGCTCCTCAAGGAAGCGTGCAGAGAGCTTTACCCTGCCACTTCCACCAACAGTGGCATTCCACGGATCTCGATTATCATTGTCAGCAAGCGTCATCACACGCGCTTCTATCCCACCAAAAGAGAAGAGGCCGACAGGTCATTCAATCCTCAGAATGGCACCATCGTGGATCGTGGAATAACCGAAGCCCGCAACTGGGACTTCTACCTGCAAGCCCACACAGCATTGCAAGGGACCGCCAGACCGGCTCATTACTTTACCGTGTATGATGAGATCTTCCATTCCAGGCAACCGAAAGCACCTTTCCAGAATACTGCCGACGTTCTGGAGGACCTCACGCACAATATGTGCTACCTTTTCGGCCGCGCCACAAAGGCCGTGAGTGTCTGCCCGCCGGCGTACTATGCAGACCTCGTTTGTGAGCGCGCGCGGTGCTATCTGAGCAGGCTGTTCAATGCCAGTCCGGGGCCCACTCCCGCGGGCAGCGTGGTATCTGGTGGTGGTCAGGAACAGAACGCAGATCCGAAGGATGTCCTGGTTCACGCCAACGTGCGTGATACGATGTTCTACATCTAGGTTCTTCCCATGAGCGGCGTAGCCGGCCACTCACAAGAGTTCCGGATGTTCGAAAGAAAAACAGACACCCTTTGCCTGCTGCCAAAAAGGACGAGCATAGTAGTCCTTGATGCCCGCCACTATCAGATCAAGGACAAGCTCGGGAGAAAATTTCGGAACAGCACAAGTGCAGATCTTCGCGCCAGGACACATCCATCACCACATTGCCAGATATCTGCGGATTGTCTGCATTACACCGATCAATCCGTCCATCAGTGTCGGCCGGCCAAATAGATCGGGTACTTTATGTCATATTGTCTTGGTTACTCTTTCCGGTCGTCCAACGAGCGACTTGACGACCCTCCTACGCTCATCTTGGATTGATTATCTTGTTCCATGTTTGAAGTTAACATTTGACTATGATACCTGACGCTGACAAACGAGTCCTTTTCTCTTGAAATTGATTTAATTTCAATTTTCAATGACGTGATGATGACACGGCTTGCTTTCTTTTTTGGAAATTATATTTCTTTATTTAGTTTAAATCGAATTGGGGTTGATTTTGATTTCTTGAGAGATAATTCGAACGGTAGTTCTTATTTTCATTGCTTTCTTTTGTTACTTAAACACCGAGCCCAGGATATCTTCCCTTCCTTTCTTCCTTACTTGGAAGGTTCTCTTCGTAGTAGTTACCTACCTAGGTAGTTGTGTGGTATAGATATACATGGTGTAGTGTAGTGTAATGTTTCCATGCTATGATCATCAAACATAAAATAATACGTTTCAATAAATAACAAGAGTGACCAGTATTATTTTGATAGTAGTCTCTCTCTCTCTGCTCTGCGAAGAGAGCGACAGGAGCACATTACAACATATATTATCATATACCAAGCCTGCTTGAAAACAGGGGCGGGAATGGACTTATTCGGGATCTTGCCTACTACGTACGGCATACATACACAGTATTTTCCTTCAATAAATTCGAACCAGCCTCGAACAACAAAAATCACAGCAGCAGCAATTCAGACAGTGACGGAAGAGCGGGGGGGGGGGAGCCATTACTGCTTAGATTATGGCAACTTATGTTCCTTTCCTCATCTCTTCATTGACGTACCATGCAACTCTAGGGGCCACCCGGAAGGTAAGCAGCAAGAAAGGGAATAACAATTTGAATTCTCATCATTACATTACATACATGCATTCCCGAAAACCCTGCATCCTTCTTCCCTTCATTCATCCATTCTGACAAATATCATTCATTCGCCTTATCCTATCCTATCCTATCCTATCTCACTAGACAATAAAAATGGGGAAAAAACGTAAACATAAAACATGTGCGAAGACACATACACTCATCTGAGAAAGATAGAAAGGGTAAAAAGGGGTAAAGTACAAAAAGCGAAGAGGAACACAAAAACACATATGCTCATAGAAAATAAGGTAGAGAGAAAAAGGAAGCAAAAAGGGGGGGAGGGGGAAGAAAATAAGACAAATGTGAGAATGAAGAAATGAATGCCGGGAAATTGGGGAGGAGGGAACCGGGTATGCTGAGAACCTGTAATGTAACGATCATCAATTTGTCATTGGTTCGTCATATCAATTTGCCTTTTATTTCCTTTCGTTTCGACGATATCAATCTCATGATTGCTCGTTAGGGCTTTCATTTCGTGAGCTGGAAACGGTCTGACTCGCTTTCCCTCTCTCTTCTATCTCGCGGCGGTGGAAAAAGAAAAATGAATGAGAAAAAAAAGGAAACAATTGGCGAATGGGTACGAAAAGGATCCTAAGGCTGTTCCGTCCGAAAGGCGCAGACTCGAGCACATGACATATAGGAAGTCACTGCCGCAAGTCTTCTAATATTTTCGTTTGCGATTTCCTTCGTTAGAAGTCCTCATCTCCGAATCCCCAGCTCCTTTCGTTCACGTTTCTGCTGATACGCTTCGGAGGCGCAACCTTGTGCTGCTCAGGAGACTGGTCATATGTATCCCAGGAAGGGTTCATCATCTTAACCGCCTTGAGGCGGTCACTGCCAATGCGCTTGTTCTCCCGGTTAGCCTTGTCTTCCGGTGGAGAGGTATCAGAGATCGACCAGTGGCTGTCGAAGTCCTTCTTGCGATGTGTGCCGTTTGGAACGACGGAGAGCGGTGGCTTGGCCTCTTCGGCGGCCTCCTCGTCATAAAGATTGTTCTTGTAAAGAGCTAGCCCCCTGTTGTGCGCAGAGCCTACGATTCTCTTGGTGCCTGTGTTGTCACTAGTCGGAGTGTCATAATCCTGAAGCTGGAAATGCGTCTCCGCGTCACGTCGGGGATGGGCGACACGCGGCTTCGCTGGCGGAGCCTCCTGGAGGTCACCCTCGTCATCACTCCAACCAAAGTGACGAATATCCTGGTCCCTGACCTTGCCCTTTGGCTTCTCAGGAGTCGAAAAGTCTTCAAAGTTCCACGAAGACACGTGCTGCGATTTTGGACGGGAAGGGATCGGCTTGATCTCCCGCTCACTGTTGTCTCCGCCCAGCTCAAAATGGCTGAACTTGTCCGGGTGAGTCTTGTAACGAGGCTCCTTCTTCTCCTTCTCTTCCGCTGCAACCGTTTCATCGTCATCGAACAGACGGGAACGCTGGAAGGTTTTGCTTGCCCCGGCTTTGGAGGCGGTCACACCGCCAGTCTGCTTTTTATTATGCGACCCGTTCTGGGCGGGTGTCTCCTCTGTATCATCATCTCCCACAAAGAGCTCACTGTAGTCGCGTTGCGGGGGCTTCGAGGAACCGGTCGCGCGTGGAGCGATGGCTGGCTGTGTTCGGTCCTGACCAGGAGAGAGCAGGTCGAAGAGGGACTCGGCAGCATGAGGGTCCTTGAGGGGCTTCCTGCTAGGGGAGAGAGGCCGCGAAGATTCCTCATTCTTGTCGTCGTTACTGCTTTGCGCCGCTACGGAGGAGGGCGTAGTCGTGCCTGTTGCAGCAGAAGAGACCGCATAGTTAAGCAGACGGAGCTGATCTTGCGCGTCGCGAATTGGCCAGTTGCGCCCGCGGGAGCCAATAACCTCGACCTGCTTCAGCAACGAACCCTGGTCCCAGTAAAGTCTGATCTGCTGGATCTGGTTCTGGGCATTAAAGCGGACGATATGGACCTGCAGCAATCATGGACGTTAGTATATGCAGGGGAGCAGTGGCCAGCATAGGGGTCGAGCGCATACCGTCGGGAACGTCACCACGCGGTCGGCCAGGAAATTATCGTCCAGCGAGGGGAGATAAGCCCCGCCTCCAGAGACAAACTCCAACGTTGTCTCGACATCGAGGCACAGGGAATCAGTCGCCTGGATCGCGCTGATGATCTTTTCCGACTTCTTTTTGACGATCTTCTGCTGGCTGGAGAGATGCTTCAGCACCGCGCTAGACTCGCTAATCGTGGTCGTGGTCGGGACATAGATCAGCGACACATCGGGGGAAAGCGAAGCAGAGCCTGGATCCGCGAGGAATCTCTCATACGCAGCCTTGAGAGACATCTTGGCTGCGCGAACGCCGGAGGATGGGGATGGACAGGAGGACTGCTGATGTTTCTAGAAGCGTGAGACCGCCCGGCCAACTAAAGCGGAGATGGACGAGAGTGGTGATGGGAAGATATACACGAGGCTCTCTGACGGTCAGCTACTGCGCATCAGCCACCACGACGAAGGGCCTTGAGTCCTCTGGAGGGAAGATGCGCAGCTTTTCTTCTCCCCGGGCGGGAGACGAGGCGTTTGTTTCTACTGCTGCGATGCGGCGCCGCGGGCAGCCACAGCACACCGAGGAGCGCCCCTGCATGTCTTCTGCGCGTTTCTCTCAGGGAGGACGGCCCCGGCGCCCGACCGTCCAGGCGCACGGCTGCGGCACGACGCACCAGCGTTTCACCAGCTCTTGTCTCTCCGGCAACTACGCAGTACCACTGTTCTCTACAATTACCGGGCTCAGAAACGCGTCTTGCAAGGGTTTATTATTCCATTTCCCGTCTAATCCGAACTGCCTTGGTAGTCTTCGAACGTCACCCCGATTATTAAATAGAAGGACTATTCCGACACAGTTGCCGAGACGGATGGTGAGTAGTGTGTCAGTAACACCCAAGTATTACGCCGTGACCCTCCACACGCACGGCAAAGCCGCGATAGGACCCATTATCCCAAGGCGTGCATATCCTAATATACCACCCGAGGTGTCTGCTGCGTCAACTGCCTGCGTGGCGCCTGGGATTTACATTGCCTAGTGTGGCTGTTCTCCTCGGCGGGAGCTCTGCGAGTATATGTGGTGGTATTCGCTCGAATCCTCGCAATGGATAGTGTTATCGTCGCTGGTCAACGTTCAGCTCGTGCGGTTGTTTTACAGTGTTCTGGCAGTTGTCACGGAGTGTCAGCATCACTGCCACAGCTCAACATCCACATGAAAAAGGCGCACTGACCCTAAGTAGTCTTCTTTGATCGTACCAATTGCGTTGATAGCCGCCACATCGGGCTTTACACCGAGGATCTTCAGACGCAAGCTGGTCCCTTTTTCGATGACCTGGTCCCCGTGATCCGTATACTGAGGCGGTACTGTATTTGGCTCCCATTTGATATCCGATGGGATGTTCTGGCCGTCGTTAGCGGGCAAGCGCTCGAAGATGCTCGCTCAGGGGGTACCTACTTTGCGCGCGATGAAGATAGACAACGGACCCGCAAGAGTAAATATACCCGTAGGCTTGACGGAGGTGACGATGGCGTCCACCTGCACAACTTAGAATCAGCACAAAAGAATGATGAAAAACAGCCAAATAACATACCGTCTCTCCTCTAAACGGTTTCCAGATGATGGCTCGATACTTGATGGTGTACTCTGCATGCCCACTACCAGGGATCACCCGCCCTTCACCGATGTCCACCATATCCATCACGCAAATCACAAAGTGGTCACCAGTACATCTCCCTTCCTCCTCCTCGTTGAGCCTGTTCACGAGGTATTCCCTGACGTTCGGGCCGAAATAAGAGGGATGTAGAGTGATAACCTTGGTCTCTTCTTTGAGGAAAAACATTGTGTCGGCTTCTATTTCGAGGCAGCTAGAAAACGGCGAGAGATCGAATTAAAATAAGGAGATAATTCACACAGTCTGCGTAAAAAAATTGCGCTTTATGTCGCGATAGTTCCCCAGTGCAAAACTCGTGATACGAGACGCGACCTTAGTTGGAGGGCGACCCGTTTGTTCGAAGTAGGATCAGCAAGAAACGGCGCGCCTAGAGAAACTGCCGGCGGAGGAGACACAGATGACAGTGATCGCGTGCGGTCCTAGATTAGAGGGGGAAAACTGCGCTTTCGTTCTGAGTTCGAGAGATTGGTCAGTATGCTATAATGCCGGGAGGCCCGAGAACGAAGGACTCCGAATGTCACTGCGGCAGAGGGAGATGCCCAGACAAAAAGGCGCGGAAAGAGAGACTACCCTCGACGTGAGCACACTCGCCTCTGCAACAAGCGACTGGAGATGAGTGTTGTGGTCTCACAGACCGGCGCAGAACCTTCCAGTCGGAGGTGGCTCGTCCACCAGCTTGGCCGTCAGGTACGACGGTAGCTAGGCCGCAACAGCCATGTCACATGACCTTGAACGTCAGTGGCCGCTGTTCGCACTGCGTGGTATGATGCGAATTCCTCGGCTCGTCTGCCGTGGAGGTTGACTTCACATGGCATCCGACGTAACCAGACGTTGCAGACCACCGCGCAGGGCGTGTACATGTAGCGTGCGCTGCCCGCCGAGGGCCGACTCCCCCGGATTCTTCGTCTCCACCTTTTAAACTGTCCTGATATCTGCCTCCTCTCACTATCGTAAAGCGCCCTCTCTGCGACCGTGCATTACCGCTTTATCGATCACATATCTGCCCCCAGCCCTAGGATAACGAGGTACCAAGACGCCATGGCACTTAACCTCGAGAAGCAGCTACTCTTTGTAGGTTCTCTTCCCCACCTTTATGTAGTGCTCCGAACAGACGCTTACTCGGACACAGTATGGCGCGTATCACCATAATCCCGTAAGCTTATCGTGATGACCATCAAGTCTTGGCCTTGATTGCGCTGCTTTGGTGGTCCATCGAAAGTTCATTACTAAATAGCCCACTAGGTTAATGTCGCGATTCATATGACCTGTGTTCCTATATTGCTAGTGACATTTATTCTACTGGTACGCCAGACCTCGTTATCGCGCCATGGATTCCACCAGGTGACGAGACTGACCAGTCAAATACAGACAACCAACAGTCCTACCTTGCTTACGCTGCCAGATGTCCTTCAGTACAAGTATCTTCCCCTTAATCTCGGGACGGTGGTCTGCATTATCTATTCAACAGTGTATATCCTGTTGGAGCCTGTCGCTGGAGGGATAATCACGCCGCTTCTGTTCGCCGCCACTGCGTACGTGAATTATCTGACCAGCACCTACGGGCCGACAGTATCATACTGGGCAGCCGGTATCCATGTCGTTTCTTGGCTGGCGCAGTTCGTCGGCCACGGCAAGTTCGAAGGCAGGGCTCCGGCGCTGCTGGACAATATGATCCAGGCATTTCTGCTTGCTCCGCTCTTCGTCTGGATGGAATTCCTGTTCTCCTTGGGTTACCGCCCAGAATTGAAAGCAAGACTCGACAAGGCTGTGGAGGAGGAGATTGCCAGATTCAAGAAGCAGCGGAACGGCTCTGCGAAGCCGGCTAATAACAGGAAGGCCAACGGCGGAACATGAGCAGAGACTGCTCATCATTGTGTATCTGGACGAGATCAAAGTGCGTCCAAGGGAAATGATACGTGCTTATGTTATGTTCCCTGTCACAATGTGATGACGAGAATGGCATGAGCAGGAATGCTCAAGATCTGTACCTTAGCTGCAAAGGTTGGCTGAACAACGAAGGGTACGGCTGTATGATGACTTGCTGGATGACGTTCCTTAGCACGTCTGGGGTCAAAAAAATCCGCTCATTCCTTGGCTTTCCTTCCTTGCTGGCAAATGTCCGTGTCCTCAGTGCCGCAGCCCGTTGTACGGACTATGATGACTAATCAAACTCGACGTTCCGAGAATGCAAATCCCGTAGTTGTGCCTAATTTTTCTGAATTATTTTCACACAAATGTACTTAATACATCACAGAAGCCTACGGCCAGTATCCTGGGCTCGGATCTTGAACAACGTGTACTATCACCATGCGCCGACCTGGAAACGGAACTGGACCAACAGCTTCGCTATGCGGTTTGCTGTGACGAAGTCGCGAAAGTCACCTGAGCGAGGCTAGTACAGCCGCAGATCCGAAAAAGCAGCGGAGGGACAGGTGTCCTAACCGAGCACCGGGAATCATAACACCATCCCCTGGCAAAGGATAAACAAGGACAAAAGTAAGATAAACGCAGCATCTAGAAACTCTACATGGGCGATTGCCCACATTCTGCCTGGTAAGCCCCGCGCAGGGTGCGCAAGAAAGACAGTGGGCAGCGCACGCACTAAGGGCCGATTCGGATGGGTTACTGGGGCTTTCGGCAAACTAGGCTTAGCCTCGTCCCTCCGAACCCTCCCGCGACGACAAAGCTCTCTTTCCCTCCATCCACAATCCTTTCCCCTCCAACAACCTATCCCCAATTTCTCTCCCCTCCTTCAGAGAAACCACTCTCTACCCCTCTGAACCTCTTTCACAATGTTCAGGAACGCTCTGCGGCAGTCTGGCCGCGCCGTGACCGCCGTCGCTGCCACTGGCAGAATCGCTTCGGTGAGCCTATCCTCATCCAGCTCGGTTCCATTCATCGCCATCAGAGTCGATCCGACCCCGAAGTATCCCTCAATGGGTGCTCCAGGATCAATTGCAGCCTCGAGATGGCCACTGCGACAGTTGTAGCGCGTCTCAACCCAAGAGTTCAGTCGTTAACAAATTTTGCCTCGTCTACAGGTCCGCGCGGCTGTTCGCGGCCCCCTGGCCTCTGCTTCCAAGCAGATCCGTTCATATGCCGCTGAGGCAAAGGCCTCGCCCACCGAGGTTTCCTCTCTCCTTGAGCAGAGAATCCGCGGTGTTCAGGAGGAGGCTGGTCTCGCTGAGACCGGACGTGTCCTTTCCGTCGGGTATGACCATTCCGCTCCCCCGACCGGAGCCATCAAAAAATTTCGTTTTCGCATCGATTTGACATGGCGGCGAAGATTCGACGTGCTTTACTGATCAATTGGTAAACAGTGACGGTATCGCCCGTGTCCATGGCATGACCAATGTCCAGGCTGAGGAGCTGGTCGAGTACGTCTTGAATATTCCGATATGGGTCGCGTCAAGCAGCGACTAACCTGAGCTCAGATTCGCCTCTGGCGTGAAGGGCATGTGCATGAACCTGGAAGCTGGCCAGGTCGGTGTCGTGCTTTTCGGTTCTGACCGTCTTGTCAAGGAGGGTGAGACTGTCAAGCGTACTGGCCAGATCGTACGTATTGCATATGCCGCGAAGTAATGGGTCAGTTAGACTAACCGGACGTCAAGGTCGACGTTCCTGTCGGTCCTGAGATGCTTGGCCGTGTCGTTGACGCTCTTGGCAACCCCATTGATGGCAAGGGCCCCATCCACACCAAGGAGAGACGCCGTGCCCAGGTCAAGGCCCCCGGTATCCTGCCTCGTCGCTCCGTCCACCAGCCTGTCCAGACTGGTCTGAAGTGTGTCGACTCCATGGTGCCCATCGGCCGTGGCCAGCGTGAGTTGATCATCGGTGACCGTCAGACCGGAAAGACTGCCGTCGCCCTTGACGCCATTCTGAACCAGAAGAGGTGGAACAACGGCAACGACGAGAGCAAGAAGTTGTACTGTGTGTACGTTGCTGTCGGTCAGAAGCGTTCCACCGTCGCTCAGCTCGTCAAGACCCTCGAGGAGAACGACGCCATGAAGTACTCCATCGTCGTTGCTGCCACTGCCTCCGAGGCTGCTCCTCTGCAGTACATTGCTCCTTTCACCGGCTGTGCCATGGGCGAGTGGTTCCGTGACAACGGCAAGCACGCTCTTATTGTCTACGATGACCTCTCCAAGCAGGCCGTTGCCTACCGTCAGATGTCTCTGCTGCTCCGTCGTCCCCCAGGCCGTGAGGCTTACCCTGGAGAGTATGTGATGAAGTCCGCTTATATCTTCCTGCAGTCCTAACTGACTCATCCAGTGTCTTCTACCTCCACTCTCGTCTCCTTGAGCGTGCTGCCAAGATGAACGACCAGCACGGCGGTGGTTCTCTTACTGCCCTGCCCGTTATCGAGACCCAGGGTGGTGATGTGTCTGCCTACATCCCCACCAACGTCATCTCCATCACCGACGGCCAGATTTTCCTGGAGGCCGAACTGTTCTACAAGGGTGTCCGCCCTGCCATCAACGTCGGTCTCTCCGTGTCCCGTGTCGGTTCCGCTGCCCAGGTCAAGGCCATGAAGCAGGTCGCTGGTTCCCTGAAGCTCTTCTTGGCCCAGTACCGTGAGGTCGCTGCCTTCGCTCAGTTCGGTTCCGATCTCGATGCTGCCACCAAGCAGACTCTTGCTCGTGGTGAGCGTCTGACCGAGCTGCTGAAGCAGAAGCAGTACTCGCCCATGGCCGTCAACGAGATGGTCCCTGTGATCTTCGCCGGTGTCAACGGTCTCCTTGACGGCATCCCTGTCAACAAGGTCCTGCAGTGGGAGGAGGACTTCCTGGCCCACATCAAGACCAACCACGCTGATGTCCTCGCGACCATTGACAAGGAGGGTCAGCTCAGCAAGGAGCTGGAGCAGAAGCTCAAGGACATCATCGCCAACTTCAACAAGACCTTCAGCGCATAGGTGAGCAAGAGACAATCGGGTGATTAATCCACCATGTTCTGTTTTTTCCTGACGCTATGTGTATAGACGAGATAGCTTGTGTACAATTTGAGGCCAGTATTCTCCTTTGTGTCGAAACACTGTCATTAGGATTGTTGGTCTCAGCGTGACCGTAGACTCTCCAGAAATTCGACCCTCTGTAGCCATGGGGGAAGACAAGGAGTGGAAATGTGCAGAAAAACCTGTACATCTACGTCCAGCGGCATACTGAGAGTTGATGGGGATAGGTGGAACCGGGATTAACGTTCAGAAATGTGAATGACATTCTAGCATTTCCAAAATTATGTCATATTTATGTTTCAAACCGCCTAGAGCCTGAAATGCACTTCCTTGGCTATTCCCTATCTCTTCTAGCCCTGTGTGGTTTGACTGCTCCTTTCCTGTATAGGTGTGCGCCTGTGTTGACATCTGTGGGATATTGTCTATGCCACTTTTCTGAGTTCCAGGGAAAAATGATATCAGTGGCGTCAAGGATCCTAGAGCGATAGCTGGATATATCAGTATATGAGCTCTACCGGTTGTTGCAGACCTTGGGTCCCGAATAATATTGCCTATCCGTGATATATATAGTAGAAGTATAAAGGTGTAAGTAATCTTGGTAACCCAAAGGTCCAGGAAGAGGTTCCACGGATGGACATTGAAAATATCGAAGAACGATTCTTCTGATGAGTGAGTAGAGGAAAATGTAGAAAGTTAATCCCATGAGCGGTTCACGTTAGGAGGCGTTGAACGGTTCTGTACCTGATCATACACCAGCCCAACGGTCCTCGTTATCGATAGGCGAGAGATATCTCGATAACAAAATTTTAATCCAGGCCCCTCCACACTCTGCCCCGCGCATCGCCAACCTCCACTCAATTTTCTCTCCACTCTTTTTTCTAAATAAGATTCAGCTGCTGCGCTAATGGCTGAAAGTGCAGACGCAGGTCCGGCATCCTGCAAGGTGGTGCTGGCGCGCAATATCGCCGACGGCCTGCTGAAAGAGGTCCGGGAGGGTCTGAAGGCGCTTGAGAAAGGCCCTCACCTCGTCGGCTTTCTGGCGAACAATGACCCCGCGGCGCGCATGTACGCCCAGTGGACGGAGAAGACTTGTCATGAAAAGTGAGTGAAATCTTCGTATTTGTTCTATTGCTTGCTACAATGTTTCCGATTCAATCTCTTGGAGTTGCCTCTACCTGTGATTCAGCGCTTCGAGATTTTTTTACCCCCGCAGGACTCCTGACCACACTTGATATTCATCTGGAGTTAACGTTGAGGTTTTTCCCACAGCGGATTCCGTTATACTCTTCGTGAAGTCTCGCGCGACGACATCGAAGAGGCCATCCTAGCTGCCAATGCCGATCCCGACGTCGACGGCATCATCGTATACTACCCGATCTTCCACAACCGGCAAGACCAGTACTTGCAGCAGATCGTGGATGTCTCGAAGGATGTAGAAGGTCTTAGCCACCGCTACATTTTCAACATGTACCAGAACATCCGCTTCCTAGACCCCGAGACCAAGCGACAGAAGTCTATCCTGCCTTGCACCCCGCTCGCCGTCATCAAGATCCTTGAATACCTCAACATCTACAACACTATCCTCCCCTACGGGAACAGACTTTTCGGACACACGATCTGCGTGGTGAACCGCTCGGAGGTCGTCGGTAGACCACTTGCAGCGCTGCTCGCGAACGACGGCGCCTGCGTCTACAGCGTGGACGTCACTGGCGTGCAGCAGTTTACCCGCGGGGAGGGAATCAGGAAGCGCAGGCATGAGGTCGTCGAAATGGAGGGAAAGACGCTCAAGGATGTGGCGCCCCTGTGCGACGTCGTCATCACTGGTGTCCCTGGAGAGGAGTTCAAGTTCGACACGAGCCTTCTGAGACAGGGAGCTGTTTGCATCAACTTCTCCAGTGAGAAGGTGAGATGATCACTGTTTATTGTTATTATTATCGTTCGCGCAACTTGTTCTGCAGTGTTACTGACACGAGATCCAGAACTTTGGCCCTGAAGTCAAGGAGAAGGCGTCGATCTATGTCCCCGCCATTGGAAAAGTTACGATTGCCGTTCTCTTGAGAAATCTATTGGTGAGTGGATTCCTTTCGTTCTCCTTGCATGGACTGTCCAGTTCTGACTAGCGCTCTAGAGGCTCGTGCAAAACAAAAGGCTGGACGATGTCAAGCCCGCCGAAGCAGTAGAGAAGCCTGGCACTCTCGAGTCTGGTTCTTAGACATGTTTCATATTCAATGAAACATCGAAATGCAGATTGAGTGTTCAACCCAACGGAAGGGCAGCTCGTGGAAGCTCCCCGTTTGAAAGAATCTCTGCATGTCCGGGACTGATAGAGTACGGAACAAAAAACATTCTAGACTTGGGGGTTTTGTATATGTATACAGAAAAGGGCGTTCAACACGACTCATGATTCATAGTTTTATTGGATTACAGTGTTAACTTTCGGACAAAGGTGATTCCCGAAGAAATTCTTGTATCATTACTTAAAAATCATTGCAATGAACCATTCAGATGAGCATCAATGCAGACGAGCGACTGTTTCAAATTCCCCCTTCATTTTTTATTCCTCGACTTGTTTTGCCAACGAGGGAACTATGCTGCCCGTTTCATGTTTCCCTTTTTTCCCACTCTTGCTGCCGTTTTATCTTCACTATCCTGTATGCCTACGTGGGATAAGCCTCCCGTCTTCTTCGCTGCCTCTTTTGCAGCAAGCCCCAGGATCTCAATCTCGCTCGCAAGCCAGCGTCGCAGAGGTTCCGGGTGGAAGGTGCCGTCCGCGGAAAACCAGGTCGTGAAGGAAGTCTCGATCTCCTTCTCTTGGAGGACTTTCTTCGCGGGGGAAGTGTATTTGATGTTGAGCTTGTAAAGCGGAGAATGTTTCTTCGTAGAGGAGCGAATTACGATCTGTTTGCGAACCGGATTAGCTCTCTATCGCCCTCAAATAACCACAGAAAGCAAGATAAAACAAGTAGACGTACAGTTTCCCCAGTCTTCCTGGTTCCGCGGAATATCTCACCGGCTTCCACAGCCCACACCCAGTACGTCAAGATGGAGTTGAGCACGAAGTATGCGATCACCGCGACCAGAACCCATGGAGCCCGCGTCGCCTCCCATCCTAGTCGCCGGTCAACGTAAAACGTGGCACCCGCGATCGCGACCGCGGTATAGCCCAGGATAAGGCGGACGTTGGAGTTGGTGTGGTTTTGAGTGAATCTGAAGGGTTCCGGTAGAGTCGTCAGGTACGGTGCCAGCGCATCATCGGTGGTACTCTTCAAGTCTATTAAATGAAGATTAGTGTGCGTCTGCTTTATAAGATCCAACAAGAGGCGAAGAGTTCAGCCCGCGAAAAGCTACAACTGGAGCTATCGACGGAGTACAGCGTATATATGGAAGCCATGGAGGAATTGTAAGCACGAACCGTTCACGGAGTAAACGGGAACCTTTGGTGCCGCTGTTGACGCCATTGGGGTCAAGAGACATAGGACACTGCCGTAGTGATGTCTGAAAACGATATTTTGTAAATTTTGTTGTCCTACGTTCTGAGTTGCTGATCCTCGCACGAGCGAACCTGACGCGGAGTGCGAAGTTGCGGCGAGTTGTCCCTTTCGCGGGCAGCTAAAGCGGCGTGACATCTCCGTGCTGTATCGACGCTAAATGCAACAACAAGATCGCTCGACTCCGATCCCACTTCCTACAGCCAGCGCTCTCCCCAACCTCGACAAGGAGCGCGATCCCTGGCCACAATGGCTGTGCAGGGAGTAGAGCAGACGATCCTTCGGGATCCGGCTCTATTGTGAGTATACCATGCCCTTTTGACGTACGGTTTGTGGAGGTTATGATGCTCACCCGATCGCGATAGCTACTGGATCCTGTTCCCAATTACTGTTGTCATGGTGCGCTCCCAACAGCCTTCATACTCTTTAATGAACGTAAAATCTGACTTCTTAATACAGATCTTGACGGGTATCCTCCGCCATTATGCCACAGTCTTGATGAACAACCCTCCCAGACCTCCCCAGACGCTTGCCGAATCTCGCGAGCGCCTTAGCCTCCTGCGCGGCGTGAACCTGCGCAACAATGCCTGCGCGGTCCTGACCCGGCCTTCCTTTGAGATGCGCAAGAACTACCTCGTCTCTGCGTATCAGAGCGGCGCGTTCCTCAAGGATCCCGCCAGCCGCGGCCAGCCTCCGGCAAACCCCATGACGGATCCAGCGGGCATGGAGGCCATGATGGGCATGATGAAGGGGAACATGATGATGATGATCCCGCAGACGCTGATTATGAGCTGGATCAATGCTTTCTTTTCCGGGTTTGTTATCTGTATGTTCCTTTCCCCACCAGGAGCGAAGCTCTCCTCCGGGTAACGTCGATCGGAAGCTGACGTTTGTGGAAAAACAGTAAAACTGCCATTTCCACTTACGATTCGCTTTAAGTCCATGCTTCAGTCCGGTGTCATGACCCGTGATCTCGACGTGAGATGGGTCTCTAGTCTTTCCTGGTACTTCCTGAACTTGTTCGGCCTTCAGTCGATCTTTGGGTTCATTCTTGGCAGTGATAATGGTGAGCATGAGCAATGCTTTATTCCATGCATTTTCTGCACTCCTGTATCGAGTGTAAAATAATACTAACTGCTTGTTTTAGCTGCCAGCCAGATGGCCCAGCAGATGGCTACGATGAACCCCGCGACGGCTCCCAACCCCTTCCAGCCAGGTCAAGACCCTGACAAATTGTATCAAAACGAGGCGGAGAATCTTGAGGTTATGGAACACTTCTGCATTCTGGACGGGATCGAAGAGAGAATACTAAATAAGTACGAGTAAAAAGATGAGGTTGGAGGAATTGGCTAATAGGAGGCTGGGCCTTCGTCCAAGATGCCCAGTTTGCTAACTTGGCCTGTCGGATGATAACGAGGTTTGGTTTAGAGCCAGTTCTCGGAATATGATTAATTTGTATATTTATCGATGAACAGGAAATAAGAAATGTTCTTGACTATGTATCCCAAAAAAATGAAAGTAAATGCTAAGCCATGACTCCACTGCTCAACGGAGTTGCGAACATGGATATATATACCCTTAAAAGACCTTAGACCATTCGGATTGGATATACTAAGACAGACGACACGCTTAACATTCCCAACGCTGCATGATCCATAGATTCTAATTTCATTTACCAGTCTCGTGGTCGAAAGTTTACTTGTAATTGATCACTCCTTTGAGGGTCCAAACTTCGCCGTTTGAGACCTGGGAAGCGACCTGTTCGACTTCAACGTTGCCCGGTTGGATCTACAGGGGATCAGTATCAGATTGCACTATACGAACGGCAGATAGACTTACAAAGATCTTATCCCCGTCCCTTGTCCAGCTCAGCTTCACTCCGCCCACTGTCTGGACCTCCTCCCCTTCCTTCCACGGACTCACTGGCACCACGTGCGCCTCAACAAATCGTCTGATATTCCTCTTCGCCCGATCCTCACCTTCCTTCCCCTGATATGCTTCCGCTGCCCCGAACTGCTCGTAGTCCTCGGGGTTCTCCCATGGTTTCCGCGGCAGGGCTTGCATCGCGCTGTTCAGGGGTGCAAGAACGGTGGTATTCTGCGCCGGGTCGTTGAGGCGGGTCGAGATAGGCTCGACATCCCGCGTCAACGAGGCGAAGATTTGGATGCTGCGGGTCTTGGAAAGGATGTCGGAGATGACGAGGCTGGAAGATGGGCCGTCGCCGGACTGGACATTAGATGAAGAAAGACCGCCCATGATCGGGTCTTGATTCTGCAGGATACTCTGCAGGTACAGGTTCTGGTTATTATTGTCCCGAAGCAGCGCTTCGTGCCGTGGGTGAGGAGCGTTTACTACCGGAAGGGGGAGGCGTCTTCGGCCGAGGTGGGAGCGCGGCTGGCCGCCGATAGCGGATACTGTGTATATGAATACAGCCAGGAAACAAAGAGTATATATTATAATATGATTCTGCATTGTGTTTTCAAGATACTATCTTGCACTTAGGCCGTAAGAATGATATATCTCCTGGTGTCAGGTACACACCGCCCAACACATCGATAGGTGACGCAAGATGTCAGCCTGCCACGTGATGCGGAGTCCCAGAGCAATCGATCTACCCACGTGACCCTTATCGATAAGCAGACCCAGATCGGCCACAAAAAAGCGTCATGTCCGAGCGCTGGAGCGGGACGTCTGACGCCCCTCACAAGGACATAACTCACGTCGGTCAGCAAGATGTCAGCCCTGCAGACCTTCATGCTGGTCGTGGATCATGACCGGCAGGAGGCCATTCGAATTGCCGAGAAAACCGCCCAAGGTAAATGCTCCTTTCAAAGCGGGAAAAGAAGACGCTGCTTTTTCTGACGGTTCCCTAAAAGAGGTTGAGAACAGACAGACGACCTTGATCGACGTGGTGCAGTCCTTGGGGGGATATATTAACGATGAAAATCCAATTATACGGGGAAAGGCCGTCTCGTACCTCACCACTGTCATAAAAGCGCTGCCGCCGAAGTTCCTCTCGAGACAACAGATCCAAGTTCTGACGACCTTCTTTTGCGACCGCATCGAAGATGGCGGAGCCGTCGCTGGTCTGGAGACGCTCCAGAAGCTGGACAGGTTTACCAAGGACATGGCTCAGGAAACGGTGAAAGCGTGAGTCTATCTAGATTTATTTCAAGGACAATAACTGTTGTTATTCTGAGCTTTTCTGCCAGTTGAATGTCGCTTGATTTTCGACGGAGTCGGATAGTCCTAGGCTGATAAGGAAACAAGCTGACAGTGTCTAGTATTTTCGAACACTACCAGGAGCTACAAGCCAGACCGCAGTCTCAGAGATACCAAGTCTATCATTTGCTAAATGAACTAATGTCTAACCACAGAAAAGGTGTGTTATTTTCACACTGCATGCGATTTGGTAGCACAGAGAGAGCTGACATGCACAGCCCTGCATGATATGGGCGACGAATCACTCGTTGGTATAGTGGATCTAATGACCGGGGAGAAGGACCCTCGTAATCTTATGATCGTCTTTTCAATCCTGAGAGTGGTGATGGTAGAATGGGACATAACGAACCATGTTGAGGTACTGGCTTGTCGAGCTTTGAATCCGAAGGTTATAGCTAACGGCCCAAGCTTCTCTTCGACTCAGTGTACAACTACTTTCCAATCACATTTAGACCTCCGCCAAACGACCCTTACGGGATTACAGCACAGGACTTGAAGGAACGTCTGCAGGCTTGCATCTCCTCTACAAAATACTTTGCTCCACATGCATTTCCAGCTTTGATTGATAAACTTGACTCTACGTCTTCCAATGTCAAGGTACATTCTATACCGGTCTCACATCCCTGAGTCAGTTCTAACCAAACTCCAGAGGGACTCTCTCAACGCACTAGCTGCGTGTGTAAGCTCATATGACCCGAAGACAGTGTCAAGATACTCTATCACGATCTGGGATGCTCTCAAGTTTGAAATCCTCAATGCGCAAGAAGAGTCTCTCGCAGAACTGTCGCTTCAGGTTTTGCGACAGATCTCGAAACGCCTCTCGGAAGGGGTGACCATTGTCTCCCAGGAATTGCCTCTTGCGCAGTTCCTGAAACCAATCATAAAGGAATGCAATGAGAAACTGCGGGAACCCCAACAGAAGCAGGCAAGCCCTGCCCGACAGATTTTGAGGTCTGTTTCAGCGGTGTCTGCGGTCGCTTTCACCCTCGTCATCCAGTCCGTCGTTGCCCCTCTATTTACCATCTACCAGGAGGCCGATAGTATTGCAAAACAGAGGGCTCTTTTGGAGACGTTTGTGACTCTGTTTGACTCTGCCATTGACGTATTTGGGACCTGGGGGACGCGAGATCCGGAGGTCGCTCTTGAGAATCCTCTCCTCGCTTTTAAAGATCAAATTTCGGAGGTTTTAAGCCAAGCATTGATGGGTACTGCAAAGGAAGAGGTCTCATTCCGCATTAAGGCACTGGAAGGGTTGCTGCGTTTGTCGACGCTGCGCAAATACTTCCAGGACAATGAGATAGGGCTATTTGTGCAATATCTCGATGAGATACTCCTCAAGGAGGAATCTGTGGGTAGAGACGACTTGAAGAAGGAAGCGATCAAGGCTCTGGCAGAAATATCGAAGTACAAGCCACGGCTGATCATGGATATAACGTTTCCAGCATTTGTTGCCACCCTCCCAGACTACGGTGACGAGGAAAAACCCGAATACTTGACTACGCTCGACATTCTCGCCCAGATCAGCATAGAGAAGGACATATTCGAGACATTGGTGCGTCGACTCCTTAACAAGCTGGATCTTTTGCTACTCAAAGAGGAGCCTGGCTCTGCGGCGTATCCGCGAGCAATCCTCTTTACGATCCTTTACGTCATGGACCGAAGGGAGATGAAACAGGATCAGAATCTTCAAGCCTATTATGAGAAAATCGTCGTGGGTCTTTGCCGTAGAGCGGCAGCCGCGGCTTCAGGGAATGCTAAAAACGGGATACTAAACGATGCGAGCGTACTAGATACTCTCGGAAGACTTTGCAACCTCATTGTCCGCGCACTCCCCAGAGAAAAGCAGAACGAAGTTGCAGAGAATGTCTACACGCTCTTTTCCACGACTGAGACCTTCGTGCCAGTTCCTTTTGCTAAATCCACAAGTGAGGATCAGCGCCGTACGATGATCTTGTCGACGTATCTTCTCGCAGGACTTCCAAAGGACTCTACAAAACTACCATATACGAATCCAGATATGTCGCCTCTGCTTCACGAGCTTGTTCAGCTTGCGGTGGCCGAACGTGATCCAGCTATTCAGTTTGCATTGCTTCGTCAACTAGCTCTCGTGGTCAACAAGTTCCTCCCAACGTCTCACCTTCCCCTCGCATCTGAAATCCTTGACTCCCTTTTGCCTCCTGATGCCGAGGACAAAAAGATTAGTACCGAATCTATACGGACTATTTTCTGGCTCTCAAAGGCCCTCATCCTCCGACTTGCGCCGAAAACGACAGAGATACTCAACTCTCTCTTGTCTCTTCTCTCTTCCTCTGATCAAGTAACTAGTGGGACCTCCGCTCGCGGCTTCGCAATCCTCCTCAGCGCTGATGATGTTCTCTCGACCAATAACGGGGCGAACATTCGACTGCTCTCGAAACAGCGCGTCTTCACCACGGTTGCCCCAATAATTTCCAGCAGGATCCGTGAGCTCAACACCGCTGGCCCGGATTCTCCTGCCCCGAAGCACATCAAGCCGGCGTACCTAACAGCCCTATCTGGTATCCTCTCCACGATCTCTCCGTCACTCGTGATGCCCGAACTCCCGACCCTGCTCCCTCTCCTCCTTCAAAGCCTGGACCTCGAGGATGCGGACTCTCAAGCCGTCAAGGCCGCTACTCTCGAGACTCTCTCTATCATCATCCAGGAAAATGGTGTCGGTGTGATCGACGAAACGGGCCACGTTCAGGACCTCGTCACAAGATTGTTGAAGGCCGCAACTTATGTCCCTGCTACTGCTAAACCGACAACAGCAAAACCCGAACAAGGCCCTCCTGCTCCTGCTCCAGGAACCAACAGCCCACGCATCCGCGCTCAAGCCCTGAGATGTCTCTTCCTCCTCGCCCGCTCTCCCTTAGACGCTCGCGCCCCTCCCGCCGGAAAGGCCGGGAAGATCTCCCCCCTCTTACCGGTCAAGAACCTCGTGCTCCGCTCGCTGCGGACGATCCTGGACGATCCGAAACGGGACGTCAGAAAGGCCGCTGTCGACGCGAGGGCAGCGTGGCTGAGAGGGGTGGAAGGTGAACCGAATGATGAGGATTAGACCATTTCACTTTTATTTCATTTTGCATCTAGGTAATGAAGGATTTTCTTTTCCATACATGGCATTTTTCTTCTAATTTCTTCTTGAGCTGCGTGCTTTTTTGGGCTTGAGGATGGATGGATGTATGTATAGATAGATGAGGTTTGATAATTACATGTCATAAATAGAATGATTGGATGGCATTGCAAAAAAAAACAAAATTGTAGTGATCCTACTTCGATTGAAAGATATGCTAGCAGGGTCTAATGGAATGTATCATCAATATATCCTCCATCCGCATGATACGCTTACAATCGCGCAATGCTACTAGTACCGTTCCAGACAGTTGAATACGCCACTATTGCTATGAAGAACATGAAAAAAGTATCTATATACATCTTAATTGGCTAAAAATCTCTGCAATTTATTAATTATTAGACATTATTTATCTATCATTTCATTTTTTTTACTGCTACTAGTTCTATTGATAATTAGGCTTGTGGGCATAATGCCTACAACTGGATGTTATGGCATCTTACTGTGGTCAAGCGGGCTTTTTTTCTTTCCTTTCCTTAGATCAAGAGATACGGATATGATATGATATGATTGGCATTTCCCAAAAATAATAAAAACCTGACTCGTTACATACATGGATAGAAAAAAATGAAATGGAATGAATAATGGAGCTTGACTCAATGGTTTACTTCATAATATTAATAACTCTAACAACTGGAAGAACAAGAACAGGAAAAAAAAAGGCCTGCCCGGACCACCAGGTCACAGGGAAATGGAGAGAGATAAAAAAATCAAAACGAGTCCCAGGTACCATCTGCGAGGATGTTCCTATGCAGGAAACAAACGAGAAGCAGAAGGAAATGGGGAAAAAAAAGAAGGGACAAAAAAAGAAGCAAGCAGAACCTGTCCACATCGGCTACCTGGGCCACAAATCCATCCACATCAATCAGCCGCCCGAAATTCGAGTCCACTGGCTAAGGAGGAAATCTAGGCTGTCAGTACATGACCAGCCAGAGATCACCGTGCAAAAAGGGTCCTTAGGGAAATGAAAGAAATAATGGCCTGTTCCGGTCAACGGATAGACCAAAAGTTCCTTCAAAGTTCCTCCGGAAAGAGAAAAACCGTCAGTCACCAGAACTCAGGATCCAGCGTCGGGTCCAACGCGATCATCCTGCACCTCACACTCGCACTGTCCAGATCCTTGACGCTCTCGATATCCTCGAAGTTCTTGCCCTTCGGCTCGAACAGGACCATGGCGGTCGATAGGCCGGTGTTTTGGCCAGCGACGGAAGCTCCTGTGGCCGCTGCAGCCAGAGCATCGACTGTCACAGCGTTCATCGCGGCCTCGATGCCGGGTCCCTGGTTCCAGTAGCCGACGCCGTCGATCTTCTCGACAATGGTGGTGAGAACGCGGAACATCTCGCCTATTCCTGCCTTCCCTATCGCACCCGCAACGGGACTGATGGTTGGCCCCTTGTCCTTGCTGTTGCTCTCCTGGTTACTGGTTGGGACAGAGGGAGTAACGAGGTTGGCTTCATTACCCATGAGGTCGGAGCTGCACCAATCCTCCGTGCGTTCGCCAAGTTCGAGGTTCACGTTACAATGAAGGACGTCCTCGATTGCAGGGCTGACCACAGAGACCTCGTACCAGAGGCGTCCCTTCCTCACCATCTCATCCAGAGGAGCGCAGCGGGCACGTAAAGCGCTTGGGTCCGAAGGGGTAGTACCGGTAAATAGATCTTGAACCTCCGTAATCTTGAGGTAGATGTCCTGCCGATCCGCGTCAGTCTCACCGTCATCAGTATTTTCTTCAGTGGCAGTCGTCTGCTTCTTTGGGGTCACTGGATTGCACTTCGTATCCGCGGTCCCGGGAGCATTAGAAGTGTCGTCCGGTCGAAGGTAACGATGGCGGGTCCAACGCTTCATGAAGACCTTCTCAACCTGGAGCTGGCTGTCCTTCGGAAGCCTCGTGAAGATCCTAATGAGGGACCTATCCGGTGGCACCCACAGGTTATTGATAATGTGCTGAATTTCATTGTCGAGCTCCTTGTCAGAGCCAGGAACTTGTTCAATGACGCCGCTCACTACCGCACTTGCGTCCCAAGTCTGCTTTGGGAAGTGCAGGTTTACTGCCCCAAGAACTGGCGTTGACTTCCTCACCGTAACATTCCCAGTCTCATCAATGACCACAACGATCAGCTTGTCATTCTTGGTTCGACAGTGATACTCATAGACTACACCGTAGTCCGCGTATTCTTGTTCGAAGAGGCGGCGTTTTCCGTTGCCCTTAGACGCTTTCAGATCCACAATGTAGTCGACGTCCGCGCCAGATGAGGTAAGTCTCTTGATGAACTGCGTACTAGGGGTAGAGAGACTGTTCTTTGGTTGGTATATTTTATTCCACTCTGCAAGAGAGATCGGACCCCCTTTATAGGTTTTGGGCAGGAGCGGTGTTAAGATCAGACCGATCTGCATTTCCAGCGTCAATGCGCCCGGAAAGTATTGAGCTGCGTCCAAAATGGGCTGAAGGGCCTCGAATAGACGCTTTATGCTCTCTTCCATTCTCACTTCTGCTTCCGGCTTCTTGACGCCTTTCGCCCCTTTTCCAGATGTTGCCAGACTCAACATTTGCTTCCCCTTGGGTCCAGGAGCGGTTGGCTTGCATTCAGGTTCACTCGATGGCTTTTTAGAGGATTTCGGAGCTATAATTCCCCAGGCGTCCTCCAGAGTGGCCTGTCTCTTTGCTTTTATCTCAGCTTTCGAAAGCGTCTTTGCATTCTGCTTAGCCGCCTTATGGCTGGGGGTGCGATGGAATTTCCTAGTAATCACTTCGTCCATCGTTTGCTTCTCTTCCTTTCGTTCGTATTTCTCCAGTTCCGCTAGCTTCTCCTCGCGTAAAGTCTTTATGATTGAACGTCGCTTCGAAAAGACAGAAAGAGCTGAATATTCATCATCCTCACATATCGCATCCTCGTGCTGGATGAACTCTTGTTTGAGTACGGACAGACGTTCCTCGCACTCCGCCATCTTTTCTTCTTCCGATGTCGTGGACTCGAGGCCGCACGCAGGACTGTTGGTACCTGAGCGGATAGTCCGGTAATCAGATGGATAAGTCTTTTCATCCATCTGATTTGCAGTATCAGATGCAGACGCAGGAGGGTTCGAATTTTGGCTAGCTTTCACGGCGCAAGGTATCAAGGCCGACTGATTGAAAGATAAGGCGTGTTTAGTAGCAGGCAACCCCTTATTTGGCGGAGGGAAGACGTCAATTAGGTGATCTTTCTTCCATTTGGGGGTGTTAGGCCAGTACTTGTCTCCATATCTGACTCCCGGACCGTTTCTCGGAGGCTTCGGTGTATGCCTTGGAGTCTTTTTTAGTCCATATTTGGTGAGGTCGAAGTTTGACGGAAACATCGACGTAGATGCGGGAATGACTTGCTTCTCCGGTGTCTTGGGCCGTGTTGGAGTCCAAAAGACATCTGGAGGATTTACGATTATAGGCTGTTCGCCAGCGATTAGCTGCCTATCTTCACGCTCCAAAGGTATCGCTGTTTTTGTCCCATTTGTGTCACCCGACATGACCGTAGATTTACGGTCATCAGCTGGCGGGTCAGACCCATCTTTGGCATCGGCAGCACTAGATGGACGAGGTTGAATAGAAGCCATTGTCAGGGGCTGCAACAGTGCAACTGGCTTGCGTACTTTGACTCCTGGAACCCTTTTAGTTTCTGGAACTCGAACCGGAACCGGTGTCTCCTGAGGTGGTTGAACTGATTCCGGTGGGAGTTCAATGCTCGGGTCTATTTGAACACTGACTGCACCTTTCCTGACACCCTCAGAAACCCACTGATCGACTTGCTTGGCCTTTTCTCTTGTTAGATATGGATGGTCAGCCGCAGTGAAGACTGAAGAGACGTCTTCAGAGATTGAATCCATTTGTCCAATCTCAGACTGATAAGACACAGATTTGGTGGTAGTCTCCTTGTCAATGTCCACCTCGACGCCGGCATAATCCTCAGCAGACCCTATTTCCTGAAATTTGAAATCCGTCCAAATGCGTGACCTACCAGGCTCTCTGGTGGCGCGAGGGGGGTTCTCAATGTTTGCCGGGATTGTGAATGCCTCGGTATCAGGATCGAAGTGTTCAAGCATGGTGACAAACATCTGGCACAATCTGAAATTTGTGCTCGAGTTTGGATCCGTAAGGATGCGACGCAATGCAACGTCGTTCAGGCTACTGTAGTTCACAATGCGGAAACGAACGATATGCTCCTCTGAAGCCTGGATAATGTTCGTGACTGAGGGACATGCCACTAGCGACTGCAACCTATATTAGTATGATGCATTCTATGTAAAGAACGGGAGATACAAAACTCACAAGTGGCCTCTCGATCTGCGTTAGCTTTTCCAGAGCATCATCAACATCTGCTGAATTGTTTCCTGTAACCTGAATCCCCTTCTCTTCGTCTTTCGTCGAGATCTGAGTGCCAGTAAGTGTGGCAATCTCTGCAAGAATTTCATGAAATGAACTGGCAAAGCACCCTAAGCCTCCGTTATGAGATAGCCAATATTTGGTGCATTGACCATTTGAGGAAAGCTCAAGCTCATCATCCGAGCTATCGTCCAACAAGACAAGCGGTTCCCGCGGTTTCTTTTCCGGTGTGTTTTCATTGCTGTCCACTCCTTCAGTATCGAGAACATTGGAGACTTCCAAACGATGAATCCGAGGAATCTATTGTCGTTTGATCAGTGGACCATTCCTCAACGGCATGTGCATTGAGAGAGGACGGATACACACCTCAAGCAGGTCTTTATTCCTCTGATCTTCTATGAAGTCCGTGACCAGCTGTCCGAATCTTGAGATCGCTTCCTCAATCTTTCCGCCCTTGATGACGAAGACCTAATCACGCGTGTTGTTTAGTCAATACTCACACAAACTGAATAGCGGGGACTCTAATAACTAACATCGTCTCCGGGGTGATATTCGCAGTCGACACCAGCGGATTGCGATCTATGAAGCAAACAGATTAGCCGAAATCAAAATAGTTATCGATTGTCAAACGTACTTGAGCAGATGGCGAATCTCTTGGACCTAGAGGAGATAATGTTAGCCATTTTTCCTGGAATCAAGGTTTTCCTTGGGAACAACACCGCCTACCCCTACTTCCTCAAATGCCCAGGTCGATGCAACCGTCAGCCTTGGCCTGGTTGCCATAGCTACCTTTTCGATATCGCTTTAAGCCAAACTGAAGACGTGATCTGATGGGAATAGGCAGCCGAAGAGGCGGTTGGCGTGATGCAGAGAAGCAGCTGCCCTGGGCAAGGATGAAGCCCTCGAGATTATGAGATCGTTGCCGAAGGCAAGGAAAACCTGTCCTATGAGAAGTCTGTTGCCGAGCTTGCCTGAATGCAGACCGAGGACAAAGGTGTTTCAGTGCAAGGAGAAACAGAGAACTTGGGAAAGCATATGCATAGAATGTTCTACCACCTTAGCTGTCAGATAAGAGAGGCCAGGCTTCGCCAAACAGCGTCAGAGATAGAAGAGATGGTTTGGAGAACAGAAAGAACACGTTCTCAGACGTGTCTCTTGTGAGAAGAACAGTGAGAAGAGCGCCGAGACACAATTGCAGACGCAGATGAATAGGAATAGAGATGGACAATCATGCAATAGACCCCGGATGAGACGCAGGGCCGGGAGGGGAAAGAAGGTGAAGAAATCTCTGAAGACGTGAATATGATCTGAAGGAAAGAATAAGACAAGTGCCGCACTTTTCACCTCTTCGGTGCGACTGATAAAGGTGACGGCTGAATGCAGATGGTGAAGTGGTTTTATCTGCGGGTTGGATTCACAGTTTCCCAAAGCAGTCACATCTGCTTAGTCGGCATGCCGCCGACCAACTACCAACGGTACGCGGATCACACCATTGGACAGCAGAGGGGCACACCTCTTTAGGTGATTAATTCCTTAGATCAAACACAGTCAATAGGAGTGGCGGCTTTTGCCCTGTGGATGTACAAGACAACCGTCCTGGAGAAGATCGGGTATTCTAATGAAAATTGGAGCATACCCTGGAAATATGTGGATGAGGCTTGAGAAGATTGCAGATCTGACTGCTAGCAAACAGAAATTGTCCTAGAATGTTGTTGCCATTGCAAGGATCACCGTTTGACTTTCGAGTCTCAGCTCCGTCTAGCGATCTTCCGGTTCTCACCATGTCAAACTTCCATGTTCCATGAACTAAATTTAAATACAGCTATCCCGGCAATTTCTATGTCCACACTGAAGCTGAAGTATGTTCGTCTCATGCATTATGTTTGCCCATGTATATCTTTGTCTTTGCTGTCTGCTAGTCATCGACACTGCGGCCACACAGAAAATAGCAAGAACCCGCGTGGATGCCACCAGTTAAACTAAAGCAACAAGTCAGTTCGTAACAAAGACGAAGAACCGAGTTCTGCGTCCCAGATATTTAACATCTCGGAGTCGGGATACCATCAGCGCCAATTCGGGAAAGGAATGAAACATCGCATACGCAGCCGACCTATACACAATGTTCTATCATCCGAAAATCAAACGTCCACCCGATTCAAGTAAATATTTCGGCCTTCATCATAGCTGGACGCTGTCGGCATTATAAATGCAATACAGCCCTCATTTCACTGTGTCGCAAATGGTATCTTCTGGTATTCGTGAAACATTGAAACGTCTCGCCATGTAAGGGTATCAGAAATATGTATCATGTGGAAGCAGACGAAAATGAAGAGTACAAAACTGGCGGTCTCCATCGACCTGCTTTCGGAAGAGTCCATCGCATCTGATCGCATTGGTAACGAGTTTTGTGTTTCCACCTGGGCTGCTTTTCGCTCAGAAGACTTTAAATCGACCCAGGTCTAGGAATGCCGATCGACGAAGCCTGGAACGTTTCCGCGACTTCTCCGAAAATCGATCCGTGGTGTCCTCCGTAACGACATCCTTCCAGTAAGTCATCATAATATTATCACGAGGACGGTTACATTTCCGTCAACCTCATCTCTGAGATTTGTATCGCTATCCAGCGATAGTCTGTCTGAAGGGGAGAGAAAGATACAGGCCCGAGATAAGCTGAGAAACGCCAGTATCTGTCCTCTCCTTCATTTAGCTCCACTGACCTCCTTTTTCACTTGGATGGCCCACTTCATCCTCCCTTCGGTCTCCTTGAGCGAAGCAAGGGCCTCATCGATCAAGGCATCATTCCGATATCCTTGCTCAATTAGCGCTCTCACCTCACGATCATGCGCCTTCTTATACGCCTCATATTCCTCAAAGAGCTTATCAATGCGCTCCCTCCCGGTCTCAATCTCACGGTTTTTCTGAGCCATTATGGCGTCCAGCCGCTCGAGCTGGATATCTTTCTCCTCGCTTCGGCGTCGCAGGGCGATTAAGTCATCACGAAGAGCGTCGAGTTTTCTCTGAAAGTCGGCCTTTTCCCTAAGTGTAGCCTTCGCCAGTGCGTCGTACTGGATCCGAGTGTGGTTTGTGATATCCTGGAGCTCCGCACATTTGCGGTTAAAATCGTCTCGAGATTCAGCCATAAGCTGGTGGATTTTGCGTGTCTCCCCCTCCGCGTTCTTCCGTCTATCTCTCTCGTTCTGGATCTCAGCCCGCAATTCCTCGATCTTTCTGTCCTTCCGTGCAATCGCCATGAGGTTCGTTTCATTCAATAGTTCTGAATTCCGCAGACGTTCCGACAGATTCTGTATCTGAATTTTAAGGGCTTCATTGCTTCTCTGTGTCTCCTCTGCCCGTGAGCGATACAAACTACACTCCCGCGTCAGGCGTGCAATTTCCTCTTGTAGGTTGTGTATGACACGACCTGACTTGCCGGTTGCTGCGTGTCCGACGGCGGAGGACCACTCGGTGTTCGGAGACTCGCCATTCGCTGGGGCTGTAGATGAAAGGGTTCCGCTATCTACAGGTACAAAACAAGCTGAGAGTAAGCGCCTCTGTGCCCAGCCTGTCCAAGGCGAACACTCACCTGCGGAAGGCTCGTCGGTGGATCCATTCTGTCGCTCGGGACTGGCTACCTCGAACAGACCGTTGTACTGATGCATGTTCAGGCGGGTTTCTACATGCGGTAGATTCACACGGGGCACGTCTGCCACGGGAGATACGAGCATGTCCGAGTCAGCAACATTCTTGCCTTCTCTTGGCGGCTTCTTGGCCCGTCTGAAGCGGGCCATTGAGGATATCCGACTTTCGGGGATGAAAGAGACAAAGTGAAGGAAAGAAAACTGGCGACCAACGGAGGCGGAACCGCGAAGGGTATAACGCAAATAAGGGTGGGAAAGAACACAGTACACGCCCCCCAGATCGCCGCAGAAGCTCTAATTTCCCTACTCTCTGTACTTCTGAAACCCAGGGAACCAGTAGATTGGAGAGCGGGGAACAGATGCAGGATTGGGGGTGAAAGGTATGCGTGCAAAGAAAGACTGACATACCACTAAAGGGGTCGATCTTCCACGTTCTCATCCGCACCAGGTCTGTGCGTGCAGTATGGGACATGTGACTTTTCAACGCCGAGACATAGTCTTGTGCTTAGGAACGAGCGATCGTGTTGTGACCTGGAGCAGCGTGTTGAGGGCCCGTGGGTGGTGGGATGAAGTTGAGGATAGACGAACTGCGACGTGCGTACGCGTATCAACAAATAACAGGGCCAATGCTCTGAATAGCAGTCTAGAAAGATCAAATACAGTATAAAAGAAAGTGGCAATATGCGCAATCAGAACGAAAGCCAGGCCCGGCTTTTTATTTGGGCATAATGACAGAGCATCTCAAGAAGCAGGAGTCTGGGACTGGGAAAGAGGGCTGCCCAGCTCCTGATGTCAGCGCTGCTGTCGGGGCGAGCTGGCGGTGGTGCCGGAAGGACATGGCCCATGCACGCCAAGGGCGGGGGCTAATAAACCGCCCCGGACCATCCGGTCGCTTTTTGTCAACCCGGACTCATCTGTGTGCCCAACGCGTTACACAGCTGGAGGTGATATTGGACATCCAGATTCAGACGCTCGTGGCTGGACAACACGGTAGCCTGGCATGTGGCCCCAGAGCAGATGCTTGTGGCCTGGGGCTCCCATGGATCGATGTTCTAGCAGTGACAAAGGACCGTCGTTCATCTGAAATACACACTCACTACAGGTATCTTCACGGGATACCTTGGGACTCTAGAAACTCATAGGATGATTGCCAATTAATGAGCGTCATATTTCTGGAATTATACATGTATAGTCTCTTCTATCCCCGAGGGTAATGCCCTTTCACAGACTCGAGCATGGTTTGTATACATACAATGGTGATGGGGTGGAACACTTCACAAGCCTATGTACGGAGTACAAGTGATAAACGCGATATCTTCTCATTCAATGGAAATTGCCCTCCGGTCCAGCTTCCCTCAGAGCTGAAGACGTCAGTCGGTTGAATTGCACGAGTGAGGCCCGCAGATATGCGCCATGCTTGGAGGATTTCTATGACCATCTAGTTGAGATACACCAGAAGAATAACAGCACAAAGGACCTGTGCCAGAGGTCTGGTAAGAGGAGCAGCACCGCCCTTCTTAGAAGTCGGTACCGCCTTTCCGGCCTTGGTGGAAGTTGGTGAACTGGTGGGAAAGGCGGTATGGCCAGTCGGGCTGAGTGTAGAATGGTGGAAGGGGCCGTTCCGCGGTACCGAGTTGGGAGCGGTGCCCAGCGTCGAGGATGGCTTGACGGCGATGGTGCTGGACGTGAGAGTGCCTGAAGCAGACATCACCATAACGCCCGAAGATGAGCCAGTGGCCGCAGTAGGCCAAGTTGGAGAGGGGGTACCGGAGCCTCCAAAAATACTGAACCGTCCTGAATAGTTGATCACTCCACCCTGTGTGATCTGAAGAGCGTAGTCAGAGCCTTCCGGGATATTCGAGTTGGGTGTCCACTCGAAGGTGCCGCCCTTGGCTTCGGTGGTCAGGACTCCGATGTCGTCCAGGTTGTCCGATGGGCCTTTCCGCAGGCTGATGATGGCCGGCTTTCAGGATGATCCAGTTAGCAAAGCAGGGCGTGGGAAGGATTGGAGACCCTACACGGTCAGCTATTCCGCCAGTCCATTTGAGAGTTACGGGCTCTCCAACTTTCACACTCGAAGGCCATTCTGTGAAGGCAAGTCCTTGTGCAATGACTAGGGTAACCAAAGCCATGCCGGCAAGGAGAGACTTGAAGAAATGCATAATGGTTATGTGTTATGTCGTGCTTCGATAAACTGCAGAATAATTCAAACTGTGGATTGGTGGATAGTAAACAGAAGAAGAATGAAACGAATGGAATATATGGATATCTTGTATATTGGTCTCAGGAAGGAGCGGATAGGCATGCATCACTCGCGATTGCACTGCCCGATGGAAGGAACGAGAGACGGATGGGAGAGAGCGAACATGAATTCTCAAGTAGATAAAAACAAGGAAGGCAGTCAGCAGGTTGGAGTAGAGCAGAACAAGCAAGACGACGGTTGTGGCAGGCTCCGATTGAGTCCAGGCGATGGGAAACCGATTCTATTTCTGTGTCTCGAGCGCTCAAGAATATCAATAGCAACGCAGTCCGACTAGTTCAATCCCAAGTTGTCCTGTACACAGCAATCGGATCAGCTTTGATCCAGGGACGGAAGCCTTGATTTCCCTGTAGACCATGGTGTCTGAGGATAGCAATGGACTGTACGCAGAGGGAGCGTTATCATTCGTGAGAAAGAGGTCAGAGCAATGGTGTGATTTCAAAAACTGTGGCCTTGCAATGCTGCATTCCAGGGGCTTTGCCTCACGTCCTGTTGTGGGAATGAACCTGACGCCCTTCGATTAGTAGCAGACTGGTAGTGCAGCATGGGGGAAAATAAATGCATGCCGACTCCCTACTGAAGAGCAGCGGCTGAGAGCTCGTAAAACCGCATTCTCCAATTATCACATGGAGAGGTCCTCGAGGACTCGCATATACCCGGGCTTCGGGCCTCCAAATGATGTGCTTAGCCGGCTGAGAGACATGGAGCACCATCAGGGGGTTCAGAAAAGACAAAAAAGAATCCTAGCAAATAACAAGTCACCTTGGTTGATTGCCACAGAACTGGATGAATGCCTCGCAGGCTATCCATTTTTATTTGCGTTGCAAATTTCTCTAGAAAGATACACCTATCCTCACGGACACCTCACAATGAAGTTTACGTAGCAGGTAAGCCTTAGTATATTGAACTTACTACCGTTACTACTGATGCAATTAATTCCGGGATAGTACTCTACCAACTTGGTAAAAAGCTTGTGAGAGATTCCTCGAAAGTGAGATTAGTAAGTACAAGGGGAAGGCAAATTTATCTGCTCCTTTGTAAGGAGCAACGTTGGTTCCCATCGGACAAGCTCGTCCCCCTTTCAGAGTGTGAAGGCAGCTTCCATCATTACCCTCTCATGTGCTCTTTCCTGGACGGTTGAAATGCTCTCGACAGCCTCTCGAAGGTGAACACGGGTGAGACGACAATGGTCCGGTGCAAGCATTCCTTTTGTCCCCCAGCCATATCCACAGTCGTTTGGGGACACTCTGTTTATTTATCTATCTCTAGAGTCTATTCCATCAGTCACTCGTTTTTCATTAGAAGGTCTCTTTTTTTTATTTTAACATAAAAAAGTACTTACATACATCTCATTTCGCCTAATTCAAGCAGCCACTCGTTCCGCACTACACTCCGACTGCTTGTCCTCCTCGAATGCAGAGACGTCCAAGCCTTCTATCGAGACGAGGAGCCACGCTTTCGGGACAGGAGCACGAGACATACGTACCACCGCAACAACAACAACTCACCGACGACCCACGGAGCTTCAAACTGCGCCGCTACTACCGCTCGAGGAACGCAAGCACCGGCTCCTCCGTCACCCACCCGGACTCCGACTGGGGCTCGCAGCGGCAGCGGCAGCGCCGCTTCACGCCTCTGCCCTTGCTGCGCGCCCGCAGCGATGCGATGCAGACGCTGGCGACGTGCCGCACGGTGATCCTGTCCCTGGAGCTGACGCGCATGCGCAAGTCCCGCATCGGGTTTGCGTACTGGATGGCGTTCTGGGAGCGAATATACGAGCGTCGACTCGCGCGCGCTCTGTGCACCCGCGTCTCGATTGCCCTGTCCAAGGTCGACGGCATCTTCCAGGACGCGTCCAAGGAGCTCAATGAGCTCACGTGGCAGGTCGGGAGGTCGGTCACAAAGGCGCAGTCCGAGAGAGAGATTCTGAAGTTGCTGGAGCAGATGGAGATGGACGTGGCCGCGCTTCGGAGGCGGAGACGGAAACGCGCGCAGGGACTGCTCAAGAAGCTGAGGACGAGCATCGAGGACATCCCCGTCGACGTTTCCGACGAGCTCTTCGACGACCTCAAGCGCGGGATATTTGCCCTGGATGTGTTCTGCGATTATCATCCCGGGGATCCGGAAGCGGAGGAGCGCGATCGTCAGCCGAAAGACGAACCGCTGGACGTGGACGGCTTCGTCGAGGCGGACCCCCATCTTGCCTACCGGCCTGGGTTTGGAGACGAGTTTTACGACGCCGTTGAGAGGGCCACGACGCGGTATGAACAGAATGCCTACGCGGAGCATATCGAGCACTGGGTCAACGAGTGTGACGATGACTCCGTGCAATGGACACCGGATGAAGTCTACGAGGACAGCTTCTGGTGAAGAAGTAGAGGAGTTTGGACTAGGTCTGCCTAGGTCTCTTATTTTGGATGTTTCTTAGTATGTGAGCGGTAAAATATCCATTATGCTCTGGCGGTTAAGGACCGGTAAATACCTAAGGAGTTAGATAGTACGCGGAATGCACTCTTTGGAGTCTCGGGACGTAATTTCGCTGAAACAAAGACATCCATGCAAGAGGTAGTTGTAGTTTTGTTTGTGATAAATGAAGCTGAAGGGTTTCGAATAGTACTGCATTCTATTAACCGTTTGGAAATCTATTTCCTAATCGGAGAAGGCGTATATCGTAGTTAGGTACTATACATTATGCTCTAGGTCGGAGATTATAGCAAAATTAGCTGCCCTGATGGAACGGAAACGATGCAAGCAGGATAACAGGCCATCTGGAGAGGAGCCAGTTAGTTGATGCAGCTTCCACATACATACATACCTACATCCCTGTGCTGTATGTTGTATGCACAGTACATGTGCATCACGGAAGATGTGGGCAGGTAGGAAACTTGGAACCTGTGGAGTTATTACCGCGAAATGGTCGTGCGATGGAGGAATCCTTATTCATTCTTCTCTGGATTATGTGTGTATGCACTTGTATATGCGTCGCAGGTGATAAAACTCCCTGCGAGCCATTGACTCGGTCAATCCACCGCCTGACAAAGGGAGAAAAAGTGCTGATCTGTCTGAGTTCTGATATCATCAGCTTTTTTGATATTCCTTTTTTTCCCTTTTCGTTGCGTGATATACCTGATAGAGCACGGGGGCAAGAGTAACCTACGTAAGTCATGGTGGAAAACGGATGACTACCGGTTTCAGCAGTAAGTAGGTGGGGATCTCACGTAGCTGAAAGTATATAAAACGGTAGGGAGCCAATGTTTGATAATCACAATCATACGAACTCCAGGAAAGTAAAGGTCATCTCAACACAGCAATTGACGCCCAAAGCAGGATGTCCAAGTCTCGAGTTGCAAGTTGGATGTTGTGAGGTTGGAAAAAAAGTGTACAGACGCAGTCAGGTACCACTACACTACACGAGCAACCTGAGACCAGGATCTCGATTCTCGAAGAAGGGAGGGCAAGGCAAGGCAAGGCAGGCAGCCAGGGGCTCTTGAAACCCATCCAGCAGAAGAACCCCAGGGCTGTCCACAGGGGATTGTGACTCACACGTCAATCTCGAAGCCAAGAAATGTCGTCTGCATCTCAAGGCTCTTTGTGTCCAATCGCCTCGCACTCCGCGACAAACTTAAGCGAGCCGTGATGTACGTACATACTGTACGGAGTTGATGACTTTTAACTCAGGACAGTTAAGACAGGCAGGTAGATCTGTACTTGCGTGCAGCAGCAAACGTTGTTATCACCTATGTATGATGTAGTCTAGCAGCTAGGCAGCAAGATAATTTAATGTCCGATTCCTCCAACAAACTACTGTAAGACGTGCAATGGATCAACGAACAGAGTTCCAGACGACGAATGCGGAGGAGAGAACCCACTCAGATATTGCGGGCGGCGGGTTGCGTTCCTAATGGCCGCACTGCGTTTTCTTCTTGCCCCTCCAGCTTTCAATTCCCCAGGTCAGCGTACTATGCTTGGTAGTAGTAGTAGTAGTAGTAGTAGTAGTAGTAGTAGTAGTAGCATGTATGTACGCATGTCCAAAACTCCTGGTCTGTTCGTCTGACAGTGCGGAGGAGAGTGGACGTCGACACGGTCGAGTCAAGTCTTTTCTCGACGTATAGGGACAGGGCAAATCGAGAGAGTTGTTAAAATGGTGAGCCGCGTTGGGCACGCAAACCCTAAACGGCCTCGAGGGATTGGGGGAGGGATCCACGCGCCCAACGGAGGAAAGCGCCGGTGCAGGGAATAATAATGCGGACGTGCACCCCTCATGCACATACACTCTTAGGTACACTGCTGTGTATGAACGGGCGATTGTCCATGCATGTGTGTCTCTCGATATTCTCGCGTCACCGAATTATCATTTTTCAATCCATGACACAGCGAGGCTGCCGTCCACCGGACGACGAAGAAGGGTGGCAAAAAACACAGCGTACTTCCGATACGACTGCATACAGGAATGTATATGTTGAGAGAGAGTACCTCTGGCTACCCCACTTGGCTCCCGCGCGGGCCGTCAGACCCAAAGGATGGACCCGACGGTCCGAGCTTGGGCGGTTTTGCAAGCAGCTTTAGTTCAAGCCCTAGCAGAGTCCGGAGTAGGTCTGGTGCAGGCTGATAGATGGCTGGTGCGGGCTTGCAATTGGATCGAGTCGGCATTCTCACCGCCGGAAGAAAGGGCAAAAAAATGGACTTGCCCTGGTCATCGCCCTGTGGACACCGTCTCTCCTAGGAGATCTCGTGAGGGCTGAAAGATGATGTTGCGGGTTTTCCCATTTTCACGTGCTACATACATGCCTTGGTAAACCTTAGCTAGATATCTGCATTTGTTGTTGCTGTTGCTACCGCTGCTGCTGCTGTCGCTTGTCCATTATTGATGGGTTTATTTTCCTGTTGCGCGATGGCTCCTGTCAGTCGTGTTTCAGGACGCAGGGATCCTGATCCGATTCGTCGTGCACTGTTTACTTCCAACACCCCTCGAGCTTTGTTTGGCTTTTACCTGATAGGTGACGGTGCAGATCGCGTCGTCGACTTCTGTGCCCAGATAAATCGCCGTCCGAATCGCCATTGGAGTAACGTGGCACAGCGTCGCAGTATGAAAGGGGCCTCAGGTAGGGCTTAGATCTTCGGAGTCCTCACTCTCCGAGCTGCTCGAAGGGACTCCAAGAGTGAGTCACAGCACGATGGAAGGCTATGGGGCAGTCCATTGGTCGATAGAAGCGTCGTCCTTATCCTGACTGAGCCCGAGTCCCGCCAAGTAGGTACCTATGTCCCTAGACACCATTTGGTATGTGCGATGCGACCTCCGCGTGGTTATGATGTCGAGGCGCATCGAATTCCAGAATGTTGGTCCGACGAAGTCTGCAGGAAGAGTAGCTTGTCCATAATCAACTGAAACATAGTAAATGATGTGCATCTTCATCTTTGGACTCTCCCAACGCGACGAGCCGAGCAATTAAACGCTTTGACAGACCGGTTACCATGTCTGTAAAACAGCGATGACATTGAACGCATCTTCCGTTTCACGCGGAAAATTCAAGCAATTGCTCGACCACAAGACCTTTCTGTCTGCCTTAGGCACTTGCGCACAAGCCACATATTGCTCTGATGCCAAGCAGGAAAAGAAACATAGGGCACAGGGTGCGTCAAGTAGTCGAAGAAGAAAAAAAGAAACAAAAATAGAAACATGGTCTTTCGTAATCCAGGAAATACGACGGACATATTACATATTGTGGTGCATATAGTTCTACTAAATTCAGGAGAAGTACGATGAAAGCATGTCTTGCTAAGCGTGCCTCGTGGTTGCCGTTGATACGAGCATCAGTCGTCGTGCTGTAAGGGGAGAGAGGTCCGTGCTAGTGGGCTCTGTCGAAAAATGTGTATAGCAGCTTCCCGCGAGTGCATCAAGACGACACTGGAGGAATTTGGCAAAACATCGCACCTTAATTTCTTTTCGAAAACTTGGCTACAAGTTATTCGATAACTCCGTAGTGTCTGAGAGAAGCAATCTTACTAAAAAAAAGCACAATGCTTGTTCCCATGGGTGGTATGACCCAAGGCCGCTTCTGCATTCGAACATAGCAGTAGTTGACCTCGATTGGATTTCTGACGTTCCCCGTCTCTAGTCATAGAAGAACGGTAAGAATGGCAAGATGAAAGGAAGAAGCTCCTCTGAGCCTCGACAAGGCGAGAAGGGCCCCGTAATCAGATTCAGAAGGCTTGGACGACTGGCACGGTGACTATGGTGTATCTCAGGGGGATTTCCTGGGGCTTCCAGCAGGCCTCTATTCCATTTCAATGAGGTTACTGAAGCGACAGCATGGGTTTCGGAGTCCTAAACGGATGGAGCAACCCGTATTGCCGTCATTCAACTGGGGATATCGATGGTATTGGCGTTCTGGAAACTGCAAGTCACCGGTTAGACTGTCATTCCCCGTCGCTTCTCTCTAGTCCGTGACGACAGCTGGACCCCGCTATTTCCCATCTGAACTTCGGCAAATCCGTCTTTGCAGATGGAGACGACTCTTGAAAAGTGGCGTCTTGTCTCCCGCCTCTGCTTGGAGGGATCTGCACATTGATGCCCCTGGGACAGTCCAAGATAAAATTCCATGAACGCGTGGTCTCCGTTGACGGGAATATCGCTGGGTGCAGTGGTTTGAGAGGTCGTCCGATCCACCTGGCAAGGTAATCGGGCCGGCCTGCGGTCCACTGAACGAATCAGGCAAGATATCGTTAGGCGATCCACGGACTCTCAGAATCAAGATCGCCTGGACTTCTTGCAATGCGATGAGGCGTCTCAACTAGAGGGAACTGAACCTGACCGGGGTGTCTGGGTGCTCTGAGGAGCAAGAAATTCACGAATGCCTCCGATGTCTGGTTTGATGCCTTGGGAGAAGGCAATGGTGCCTTACGAGTGAGGAGTAGAAGGAGTCCCTGAGCAACGCCGGCGCACAAGCAAAGCAGCCAAAAGACGGGCCGGCCGTTGAGACGCCTGTTCGTCGAGGAGCAGATGTCAGATGACGACGAGCACCAATGAGGCCGGAGAAAATGCGCCTGCCTGAAGCTCTCCTCAGTCCCTCGGTGCGCCGTGACCAGTCGCTCGCCTGTGTCTGCTTCCGCATCGCAGCATCCACGGCGTCTCCAGCGATCCGTGGGTTCTAACGCTTCCGGGAAAAGCAGATCACCAGCAGGGCCGATGACTCGCTGCCGTGGATCTTCCCCGCGGGCCGGTCCTTGAGGATCCTGCGATGGACGAGACGGCTCCGCGATCGTGACCGTACCGTACGGTACCGCGCGCCGTACCGCGTGCCGGTCAGGCGCGGTCTGGGACGCCGGTAACGGTAACGGACCGCCGGCGCCTCCCCAGCCTCCCTTGGCCCTATCGAGCGTCTCGGATGGCGAGCCCGCACGGGCTTCGTTCTATTGTTATCACCAGAGATCCCATGTTTGGGGTCGATCCGGAGCACGCGCCAGCCGCCGGCCAGTTCTCAGATACCGTCCGGACGACGGGAAGGGATGGCTGACGGCCGCAATTGTGGGATCCCGGGAGGAGAGCGCCCATGTATCACACTGTCCCTCTGCTCGGGAGACGAGGTCACGCAGGCGGAGCGTCTGAAGGGACGGACTCGCCTGTCAGACTCCGGAGACGGCCATATGATCGCGGGCGCAGATGGCCTATCGATAAAGGACCCTAGGAGGCGATCATGGACCCATCCTGGACCCTGGGGGGTGTCCCTGCACGGCCGGCCCTACGCCGTATCCGGACTTGGGCATCGTCGACCGGACCCTGAGGCTGCTCTTGGAGACCAGCAGGCAGAACCATTCGATCCTTCACGGGAGGCACGACGCGGTTGGGCTGGGTGTGTCGTGGAGCGGAGAGGGCCCCAGAGCAAACGGCCGAACCGACTGGATCTCTCATCGATCACCGTCGCGGGAGGGGGATACCAGAGACCGGCGTTGAAACCTGCCAAAAGTTACGACAAACATTGGTCACTCAGGCAAGAGTCGCCGTGGGGCGCCTGTAGATACGGCCTCCCAGCGCTCCAGACGCAAGTCTGCCCAAACGCCTCGCAGCGCATCCAATGGCCTCTGCGCGCCTCACCAGCAAGCGTCGCCTCGTCTTTGACGTCCCGCAGACCGCCGAGCCCTGCCTGGTCGCGTCTCCCCAGGCCTGCGCTGCCGCCGAGGTGCGAGCTCTCGGCCCGTCCGCCCTCGCGATAGACAGATATATGCCCCCCGGTGCGATACCACATTCCCGTCGTTCAAGGTACACAGCAGTCTGCTGCCTTTGCGAGGTCTTCATCTCGACGAGAGACCTCCCCTTCTTCCTGCGGTTTTCCCCCCCCCCTTTCTCCTCCAGTGCCTGCCTCCTCCCGTTCCGCCGCCCTCCCACCACCTCTTTTCTCCTCACCCCGCACCCGTTTCACACCGCCTCTTGATCGTGACTTTTTCTCGATAAACAAACCCCTCCTTCTCCCGCTCCCACACCATGGCCAGATATTCCCAGCAGTCCTTCGACTTCTACCAGCAGTCGCCCTCGGCCCTCGACTCCAAAGCTGCCTTCTCAGAAGAGGACGAGATGAGCGTCCTCGACGACAAGATCCTCGACTCCACTACCCCCGACCTGTCCTCCATGGGCGACCCCCGCCGCACCTCATACGACCAGGCCGCCGAGGGCTTCTCGCACAGAGATCCGGTGTGGACCGACTTCCCCCAGCCCGCCTCGAACCCCCAGTCACGACAGAACTCCCAGATGTCGAATTCCATGTTCGACTCCGCCAGCAATGCTTTCATGCGGTTGGACGCCTCTCAGGCCGGCACAAACTATGCCCAGCAGACCTCGTACTCGGGTTCCTGTACCCCCGCCGCCGTCTACGAGCCATTCCCCCAGGAGTTCGACGGCAACTCGGCCACCGCCTTCTCCGGCGGCGCGGTTGGCCCCGTCAACTCGATCAGCTTCCCCCAGATGACATACCGTCCCGGAACCGCCTTCGCCGCCCCTGCGGCAGTCACCATGTCTCCCCAGTCGAGTCAAGGCTGGATGCCTCCTGCAACGTCGGAGGCCCAGGAAAACAGGCCGCGACCGGCGAGGAGTAGCCCCATTACCGTCCGACGCGACGGGATCCGGAAGAAGAACGCAAGATTTGAGATTCCTGCCGAGAGGACTCTGAGCAACATCGATCAGTTGATCGCCCAGTCGACCAATGAAGAAGAGATCAAGGAGCTCAAGCAGCAGAAACGCTTGCTGAGGAATCGACAGGCCGCGTTAGTTTCCCCCTTCGTTCTCCCATATCACTGCTTAGCATCCAACTGACATGTAACACCCTCTAGGCTCGACTCGAGACAGCGGAAGAAGCTCCACACGGAGAAGCTCGAGGAGGAGAAGAAGCACTTCACCAATGTTATTGCAGAGCTGGAAGAAGCTCTGCATAACATGAAGATGAGAGAAGCTGAACTTCTCCGCGAGAAGGGCGAATGGTTGACCGCTCAGCAGCAGATCAACCAGTACATTGAGGGCCTACACATGGAGAAGGACGAGCTTATCCGAACTCACACTCTGGAAACTGCCGAACTTCGCAAGAAGAACAACATCCTCCGCGAGGCTGTGGAAAGGCTGGAGAGTCAGCTCAAGGCCTCCGGCATCAAGAACAACAGCAGCGGCAGCAGCAACGAGAGCAACAACAACGACAGCAGCAGTAGCAGCAGCAGCAGCAACTCCGCAACCTCGACCACTTTCTCCAGCGAGTTCACCGACTTCGAGAACCTGACCGTGGACAACAGTCCCTGGGAAGATTTCTCAATGGTCAACAGCCTGTCTCTGGATACGGAACCTGTCTCTTCTTCGACTGCCGACAATTCGATGCTTGTCGTGTCCAACAAGGCCGACAAAGCTTCCGAGAAACCCTCCTCCCGCACCGACTATCCTTTCAGTTGGAACGCATTCTACATGTGCCTTCTCTTTGGTGCATTCATCGCGTCCAACAGTTCTTCCTTCTCCTCGTCTGCTCTTCCGAAACTGTCGGAAGAGTACCGTGCTGAGTCTGCAAACGTCCTGAAGGCAGTCCTCGCTGCTGCTCCTCCTGAGACCTCCCAGACCAACAGCCATGGCCCCGTCTCCTCTTCCACTACTGCTCAGCTACCTACGACCATCAGCGGTGCTGAAATGGCACAGATGACTTCGGGTGCTGGAGCCACGTCGAGTCTGGACGAGCTCCACAACACCCTTGCAATGCCCACCAAGGAACAGGAACACGAACAGGTCTTTTCTCTCAACCCTGACCAATACAACGCCCTCACGACCTTCGAGGACGACGACGTTGACTTTAAGCCGCAGCAACCTTCGAACCTACAACAAGCTCTGACCGCCATGCGAAACCATGGCGCGCAGCACAAGTTGGAGAGCAAGGCCACTTCGGACGTCTATTCGAGATCGCTGCTGTGGGATCGAATCCCCGAGAAGGTTGTGCGCGACTTCCGAAAGATGGTCCGGGAGTGTGGCGTAACGGCCCTCAAGGAGGAGGGGAACTGCAACTCGGGTCAGAACTGAGCGGACTACATGTACAGTGCAGCATTCTAACTGCTTCACTGTTCGGACATTCCCTCTGTCGACATTTCCTATGTCTTTATCTCTCCCGCCTTCCATACGGTTGGCATCCAGCCCGCAGGCGCCTCTCGGTTTTCTTTACGTTCTAGATTTGACCAGGTCCGACCAGGCTAAGTCGGCCTAGTTAGGCCAACACTCTACCTTCATGTGGCTCTTCTCGTCATCGCAAATACTTTTTTTTTTTTTTTTTTCAGGACACACCTTGGCGCTGCCATGCTTACGAAGACTGAACGTCTGCATGCGCAGCGAACCGCCAGCTCGACGCTTCGCCATTTCCTTTGTTCGCTCCTATGTTGTTTACTGCCTCGTGGATGGGCTGCTATTAGCGACTTGTTTGATTAGCTCTAGTGATGAATCTTTGGGTTACGGCGTATGTTAACGTATGATTTTGACAATGGATATGACATGGAAAGACAGACGTGATGACATGAGCTTTTTATGTTTATGTTTATGGGTGGCATGGCATGACATGACATGGTTGATGACTTTTTGGATTCATGTTTTATGGACAGGGCAACGGAGCAACGGAACGGATGTCGCTTTTATCTCAGCAAGATTCAAAAACTTCCATTTTCACACTTGGATTTATGTGTTACAATTTTTCTTCTTCCAGTTTTCAGTGGGGCCAGTGGTGGCACCCTTGTGATGAATATTATGACTGTGATTTATGACTTGGAAACTTCTTGTTGTTACTATCATCTTCTCTCTTCTTGACGGACCCAAAGCTGGCATACCTTGGGACTCCACTCACTCCTTTTGCAGTCGGTGATGTTTATCCCACTGCCATTTTCCTTTCCCTTGAATTCTTGTTACATTTATCTGTTACATATTTCGTCGACTGGCGACCTTGGCTTGTTCATTGTGGAGGGAGACCGAGACCGTGACGAAAGTTCAGGTCTATGGCTGGGTGTGTATGTGTGCGTGGTGACTTGGCTTGATGATGTTGATGACCATTGACATGACATGACCTACGAACTTACCGACTCTACGACTGTGACGACCACTTTTCTTATTCTATTCTTTCCTGTTCGATTCAATTTAATTCGATCAGCAGATACCTTTTTTCTTGTTCTTTCAAACCAAAAAAAACAATTCAATTTGGGTTCTGTAGACGCTAGCCGGTCTCTGAATGTGAAATACATCTCTTCTTTTTTTCTTCCCGATCCTTCCCTAGTCCCGTATATCTTTGTACAATACATAGGAGATCGCGAGCTGAAGTTCAACCTTGGGTAAGACAAGATCAGGACCTTAGTTGGAGCAACAAATCCGCGAGGCAAGGTAATATAATATCATACAGTACGGAAGACATACATGACGCGAATCACACCAGATTATAATGCATGCATATAGCATAGCAGAGCAGAGCAGAGCAGAGCATGGCATGGCATGGCATGGCATGGCATAGTATTTACCCAACGCACGCATAATGCATGTATGTACTGTACGTATATAAATGCACCGTACATGTACATACGGAGTACATATATGTATGTGCATAGCAGGCAAAAAAAGATAGTGTATTAGTGTATGGTTGATGTTGTTCAATGGATAATAATAATTGCCGACGGGTCTTGTGTGTGTCTCACAACTTGAAGTCAGTTATCTAGTACCTGGTACCTCGTTACCTATCTACTGTACTGCAGGAAGGTACCGACGCAGCCAGCCAGCCAGCCAGGCAGGGATGGGCATGGGATCAGCCCTGCCGGCATTACTACGCTACTGCAAGGCAGCAAGAAGCAGACCGGTACAGATTCGGATGGATAGTGGCTGGCCGGCGGAACCCGGGGACTACTGGGTGGACTGGACAGAGATGAAGAGAACGGAACGTTCTGATTATGCGGACATGATGTGATGGAATGGGATTGGATGGGGTTGGTGCCATACGGGACGGAATGGGCTCCCAGACACACAAGCGTTGAAGATGAGGCTTTCGTTGGGTAGGTACGTAGGGTGCGTAGGGCACGTAGGGTTGGGTTGGGAAGGGTGATCAGATCAGATCAGATCATATCTTTCGATCAAATAGGGTATAGTCCATAGTAGACTACAGTACGGAGTAGATGGGTCCGGAGTCCGGGGGAGGGGGAGTACGTATGTATGTACAGTACAGTACTGTTAGTACATACACAGGGGAGTAATTACGCATGTCGGTACGAGTACGAGTACGGTACAGTTGACGTTGATGCTGGGGG
>Ga0207748_1000039_pt1 | contig 142646 bp, 110 predicted proteins | sample HigsolmetaGSP13D_FD_184841 | JGI IMG/M metagenome (GOLD analysis project Ga0207748, IMG submission 184841) | High solid enriched microbial communities from the Joint BioEnergy Institute, USA - SP1-3-D (SPAdes) | ecosystem: Engineered > Bioreactor > SSF (Solid state fermentation) > Aerobic >...
CTCGTGCTCGTCCGCGATGACGAAGCTGACCAAGATCATGTACCAGCGCGGGATCGACATGTTGAAGCACAGCGGGGTCAGGAGCAAGATCCCGGCCATGGAGACGCTGATGAAGATGAGCGACGTCTGCTACACCATCGCGGAGATCAACAGCCAGATGATGATGTCCCTGCACGAGTCCAGGAGCAGCTCCGTCTCCTCGAACCCGTCCACAACCCTGGAGTCGATCGCGAGGATGGGCATGGAGTTGAACCCGATCATCTTGGCGCTCATGGTCACCTCCATGGTCGAGGAGATCGACAGCGTCACACTCACGCCGCAGGAGAGGATCGCCGTCTCGCTCCTGTTCGCCTTCCTCAGCCAGAACGTCAAGGCGGTCATGGAGACGGACATCATCGGGGTCATCAAGCAGCTCGGGCTCGACTGGTACACCTCGGTCACGTGCTCGGACATCAGGTGGATCAAGAACGTGATCAGGGAGCCGGACAGGTACCCGGGCGTCAGGCTGGACACGAACATCAACTCGACGCTGGGCTCGATCTTCCTCGGCAACATGAGCGTGATCACGCCCGAGAACACCGGCGAGCACGGGGACGCGACCGTGAGGATGAGCAACAACACGGAGGTGATCGACTGGGCGTCCGAGTAGATCTTGATGTTCAACTTGGGATGCGATGACGAAAATGAAAACGAAGAACAGGTTGAACAGGTAGATGGACCGCAGATCAACTTGAACCCGAACACGACCGCGTAGAGCTACACGATCGTCAACATGTGCATCAACGCCATGAGGTTGTGCCTCGCGTGCATGGCCAGCAGCAGGAGGGGGAACGGGTGCGCCGACTTCGACTCGGTCAAGGAGGCGAAGAGGTTCGCCAACATGTACGACAGGAGCTGGATCTCCGAGCACACGAAGGGGAACCCCGAGAAGTTCACAACGAGCTTCACCTTCTCCTTCTGCGACAAGTGCAGGAGCAAGGACGGGACCACGTTCAGGCTCGACATCGCGAAGATTGGCGAGGCCACGGAGAGGCTGACGAGCGACCTCTTGGGCCGGTTCGTCTTCACGGACAGGGACGGGAAGTTGATCGCGCAGTGGTACAAGACCGAGTTCAGCAAGACGGACCTGAGCGAGCTCGAGTCCACGGACGAGGAACATGATGATGATGACGATCATGATGTCGACGACGATGATGATGACGATGACGACGATGATGACGATGATGATGGCGACAGGGGCGAGAAGATGAGCGGGGAGAGGAGCGCGGACGAGTAGACGACGAGGTCAGATGCCGCGCCACAGGCACCGGCAGCTGCTTCTGCATCATCAAAAACACGATCGCGAGCCGCTGCAGTTTTCGTCCCCATCTCCATCATCGCCATCACGACCCTCACGCGTTCATCGGGCTGATCTCCTCGAAGTCCGAGATCAACCCGCCGTCGTCGTCCCTGCCCCTGCACATGTCGCAGATCCCGTCGCTGACGACCTTCGTGGTGATGATGTTGCGGAGGTCCATGCGCATGATCGAGTCGCCGCCCTTCTTCGTCTTCCTCTTCACGAACGGAATCACGATCGTGCCGACGTTCATGTTGATGCCCCTGCCGATGTCCGGCTTCATGCAGAGCTCGACGCCCTCGATCGTGCCGCACATCTCGATCCTGCTCGTGATCGTGATCCTGCACTTGTAGCACGTCGTGATGATGTACCTGCACATGTTGATGATCACGTCCGCGAATTCGTCGGCATCGGCCTCGTCAACAGCTACATCTTGTGCGCGCGCTCCCGTCGTGATCCTCATCATGATGCTGAGGGCGGCTCGAAGGTGCTCGTGTGGCTCCTCAAGTACGCGAAGCTGAGGACGGGCTTGGTCGTCGACCTGGACGAGGTCGTCGTCATCGTCGTCGGCGCCGAACACGAGCGGGATGACGCTGATGTAGAGGATGATGAAAATGATCACGGGCAGAACATGAAGTTGCAGATGCACGTGCAGAAGAAGATGATCGTGAGCGACAACATGAGCGACAACACCAGCGACATGATGAGCGAGACGGTGGACACGAACGCCTTCATGCAGAAGTTCTCGAACAACTGCGTGAGCGACAGCGACCTCAGGTCCCTGGCCGAGTCCGAGATGGCGAACGAGCTCATGAAGCTGCCCCCGAAGATGATCTGGATCGCGAACATCCTGACGATGAGCGACGAGGACTTCTCCCTGCTGAGGTTCATGTTCAGGGACGAGGTCGAGTTCATGGAGTTGATCACGCTCGGGAGCATGAACGAGCTGAGGCAGGCGTTGGGGACCTACAAGGCGAGGGCGTCCCTCCAGGTCGCGATGATGACCGACGACGAGCTCCTGGTCGCGAGCCCCCACCCGGGCGTGCACCTGATGGAGCCCTGGAACCCGTCCTCGGGGCTGCTCGCGAACCTCAAGGCGCTCCTCATCGCGAGGGTGAGGACGTACATAGAGACGATCGCGGGCATGGACATGCTCATGGACGAGGTCGAGTCCAGGACCTCGAGGTGCGAGACGAACTCGTGCGAGGACTCGTGCACGCACATGTTGCTCGTCGTGAACGGGTTCCACTCCAGGACCGTCGGCAGGTCCGGGATCAAGCACACGAGCTGGCAGCCGAAGATGGGGAAGGCGTAGTTCGGGTCGATGTTCATGAGCATGCAGATGATCACGAGAAGAGCGTGAAGATGGGCATGCGGAGGAGGCTGAGCACGACCATGCAGATGCTCGTGGTCGAGATCGCGTCCATCTCCTGCATCATGTTCGTCGTCACCTCGATGTAGCCGAACAAAAACACGATCAGGTCCGGCCACATGCTCGCGCCACGCGATCAGGAGGTTGCTCGAGATCCCGATCTGCGTCCGAACATCAGCACGTTCATCTCGTCGATCATGAGCGGGAACGGGAGGATGCAGATGTGGACGATGCCGACCGAGTTTTAGTTCATCTGCGGAACGAGAGCTAGATCATGTCCGTGTCCGCCCTCCTCATCGTCTCCAGGAACGGGATCATCTCCGTGTCCATGACCGTCTTCACGATCTCGAGGAAGCACCTGCACAGGATCTCGATGTCGTCCGGGTGGCCGCACATCTGCAGGGAGCCGTTGCCGTAGATGGAGAGGTACGACGCCCTGCCACTTGCGAGGGGCACTTGCATCTGGATCTTGAGCTTCGTCGACCCGCTCGCCAGCAGGGACGCGGTCGTGCCCATGTTCATGCAGACGGTCCTCGCGTAGGAGTTGAGCACGCGGATCGACTCGGGCGTCATGATCATGTGGATCACGCGCATGCCCCTGTAGTGGATCGCGAACATGGGGCTCGTCCCGGACAGGTTGCAGGTCATGCACGTGGGGTTGCCCCCGTTCATCCTCGCGACCTCCTGCGCGACCAGCCACCCGGCCCACCTCCCCTTGATCTCGTTGCCGATGACCGTGGTGTTGCTCGTGGTCATGGACACGGGCTCGATCACGTCGATGTACTTCTCGAAGTTCGCCTTCGCGCTCGCGACGTTGATCGAGTTCCCCCTGATGACCGTGCCCGAGAGGACGGGCTCGATCATCCACAGGGTCACGCACGACTTCGAGCTGACCCACCTGCAGATGCTCATGATCTTCCTCACGTTCCCCTCGACGTCAGACGAGCAGCCGAACCCGGACTTGAACGACCCGATGATCGACCTCGTGTACATGTCCACGCTCGGGACGCCCCTCTGCCTGAACAACGCGGACAAGATCTCCTTCGCGGTCATGGGCGGATAGATGCTCTCGAGCCTCATCTTGAACATCCTGACGATCTCGACCGCCCTCGTCCTCCTGTCCCTCTCCTTGTGCGCCACCGAGATCGGGTCGCCGCCCTTCCTCTCGATCGGGTCGGTGATCTCGAAGCTCCAGACGTTCTCCATCGTGTCGCGCTCGGGATGCCCATTGCCCGCTCAGCATCGGCAGCAACGGACGCCGAGCCGAGGTCCTCATCCACATCAAGAGGAAGCCGACGACCACCGCGAAGATGAACACGAACACGGAGATGATCAGGTGCTCCAACGAGAACATGTACGTGAAGATGTCGAGGCTCAAGGACATCATCATGAACACGAGCGACGAGGTGAAGATGCGCATGAGGCTCTCCCCGGACGCGGCCGTGTTGACGGAGATGCTCACGATGGGGACCCTGTCCACGAAGTGCAACCACATCCCGACCAAGCAGACGGACGTGATGGCGTACGAGAGGCCGATCCCCAGCTCGACCCCGGACTTCGTCGAGGACATCAACATGCCCATGACGACGATCATCGGGTCGAGGAGGAGCATGCCCGTGAGGAGCAACCCGGTCACGTCCGCCGTCATCTCCGACTGCATCTCCATCCTCGAGTTCATGGACAGGTTCGAGAAGAGGCCCGAGTCGACGGGCTTGATCATCCTCGGGAACCAGCCGTCGCTCACGCACGCGGCCACGGTCGCCTGCACGTTCGAGTGCGTCAACGCGTACTGCGGCTGGGGGCCGAACGTCAGGATGAACATGATCACGGACATCGCCACGAGCAAGGCCATGGAGACGTACATCGGGCCGAGGGAGAACGTGACCATCACCACCTGCACGGACCTCGTGGTGTGCATGAACACGATGATCAACGCCTCCACGAGCAGCTACACGACGATCATCGTGCACGGCGAGATGCTCGCGGACGTGTTCATGAGCAGGAGCCTCCCCGACAACATGGACATCAACATGGTCGTGCCCGTCAACACGATCGAGATCGAGGAGAAGATCCGCCGCGCGAGGAGGGAGATGGACATGCTCGTGGAGATGTGCCCGTGCTCAGATCCCAGCATGAACGTGGTCAGGGTCGTGCCGGTGCACAGGATCGGGGACCCGCTCACGATGAAGATCATGTTCAGGAGGAACGAGATGCCGATGTTCGCGTTCATGAGGTGGTACACGATCATGATCAGGCGCATGAAGGTGGAGACGACCTGCTACGACTGCTCGGTGGCGCTCAAGTTGTCGTCCGCGATCCTGCATCTGATGTCCGGCAGGGAGATGGACATGGGGCTGATCGAGCAGAGGAGGTGGAGCGAGTACTTCAGCACGACCATCGAGCTGGATGACGCAGTCGACTAGGAACAGGCCATTCATCATCGACATGGAGACCGAGTTGGGCTCGAAGATCATCAGGGAGTTGAAGGAGGTGGCGACGGTGGACGTGGTGGTGGACGGCAGCACGAGCAGGAAGGTGGGGGCGATCGTGATCGACACCATGAAGCTGAAGGAGATCATGTGCGGCTACGACTACTTGAGGTCGATCGTGCAGAGGACGTGGTCCAACCTCCCGAGCCCGCCTGTGCCCGAGAAGACGCACGTCATCGTCTGGGTGATCGTGACCAACGACTACGGCATCAACCACTCCACGATCAGGTGGCCGGGCGCCAACCCCAACACGTTCGTGCACCTGTGGTCGATCATGGACAGGATCAAGATGTCGCTCACGGGCGTGGACGTCGGCTGGCTCGTGGGCTCGAGGAACTGCATCGACTACTGCTCGACGACGGGGATGAGCCTGCCCATCGACACGTACATGTACCCCAGGGAGCAGGTGACGCCCGACCCGATCGCGAAGATGAAGATGAACCCGGAGCCGCACGTGTTCGAGGAGCTGGACGTGGTCAACGACTCGTTTTACGACTTCGTCATGAGCACGTACACGCCCAGGAGGATGGAGATGCTGAACGTCTCGAGCATCGGCTTGGACCCGATCATGAAGGAGCAGATGTCACGTCGAGGGCCGTGGTCGGGCTGAGCCTCACGAGCTTGTCCCAGTTCTTCTTCTCGGTCAGCTCGTGCCTCTTCATCTCGCTCGACATCCTGGTGATCGTCTCGATCGGGGTCATCTGGCTGATCCTGTACTTGACGTACTTGATGAGCGCCTCCCTCTTCAGGATGGAGCACCAGGACTCCCACACGCTCGGGGTCGGGTCGACGCTCACCTGCGGGTCGATGGCAAAAACCGCTTCATCTCCGCGCATCTGCACCGGGGGCATGAGGATGTACGGGATCAGCTGCGACACCGGGTGCACCATCGCCTCCGGGACCATCTTCGCGCTCACGATCATGACCTTGAGGATGGCCATGATGTCCCTCCCCTCCTGGGTCGCCTCCATCTTCGCCCACGTGTCCGCCTCCGAGATCGGCACGTCGGTCTTGCTCGTCCTCGCCATCGACATCGACAACCTCCTCGTCAGGGCGCTCGAGACCGGGGGCAGCTCCTTGTTCATCATCGTCTCGTAGAGGATGCTCGCGAGGTCGGTGTAGATCTTGGCCATCCTCGCCTCGTCGACCACGAGCATGTGCGCGTTCCTCCTCGTCATGTAGTACCTCATCGCGCCCGTGAGCATGGAGGCCAACGCGGTCCCCCAGACGCTCGCCTTGTGGACGTAGCCCTGCGGCGCGACCGCCGAGTTGCTCCTGAACAGGGACCCGCTCGTCCCCGAGGCCGCGGTGTAGATCGAGAACGGGTTCACCACGGGGGCATGACGCGGACTAGGGGACGGACTTCTTCCCGATGTGCTTCCGCTCACGCTCGTCTTGCTGAACCTCCTGCTCGGCCTGGTCATCGACGAGCTCTCGTACTCCGTCGCGCCCCTCCCCGTCTCGATGTCCACGAACGAGCTGGAGTCGTTCTTCGTGCTCGGGGTGCTCTCCAGGCTCGTGATCGGCTTCGCGTACTTCTCCCTGAGCGTGTTCTCGGTCGGGAAGTCGATCCTGCTCCTCTCGCTGGTCTTCATGAACTCCGCGTACATCGCCCTGGTCATGGCCTCGATCGAGTCCAGCCTCTTGCTCAGCTGCATGTTCTCGTTCGTGAGCAGCTCGATGCGCCTCTGCAGGATCGCGATCATGTTGGTGCCCGTGAGCTCGTTCACCCCCTCGTACCTGCTCGGGTCGTCGTCGGCGTTGATGTCGATGTCGCCGATCGCCCTCTCGATCTCGTCGTAGCCGCTCATCGTGATCGTGATCGTGGCCGGGCACGTCCTCGCGCTCCTGTTGCTGCCCCAACTAAGAGTTGTCGCGAGGGCAAGCTTACGATGACGGTCTCTTGATGTCAACCTGCACATCAGCACGTGGTGATCACGTTCAGCAGCAGCCAGACGACCGTCTACATCGGCATGGACATGATCGTGAACGTGCCACGAGCAAGATCACGAACATCTAGAAGAAGCGGAAGGCAGAAGCGGTTCGAGCACATCATCGGGTGGTCGATCATCCGCCCGGACATGGAGAAGGTGGAGCCCGCGTTCGTCACCTGCAACACGGGGCACTGCGCGACGACGTCCGCCACCGCGGAGTACGACGCGATGATGCTCAGGATCGGGTTCTCGAGGTGCTGCAAGCACATCACCGAGGAGGAGATCGAGTCAGCGATATCGCATGTCAGAATAAAGCATTAAAATTTATTCAGAAATTTAATACAAAATATATTATAAATTAGAGAAGCAGCATGTAGTTTCTGATAAGTGAGAGCCACATATAACTGAGCACCACACAATCCCTAACCTATAATATATTCAATGGATTCAAATCAAGATGTCAACATTGGAATGCAATTAAGAGCCTATTCTCTGAAGCACTTAGTTTTTCTTAAAGATAATAAAAATAAAATATTTACTTATAGATCTGACAAGGCCTATAGAGTATTAAGATCATTATCTTAAATAACTGAGATTCCTTTAATTTGATACTCCAAGAATTCTTTTAATCATTCAAGCTTTTTAAAAAATGATTAATTTTCAAGTATTCAAGCTGCTGCAAATATGTATGATGTCTTATATTTTAATTGTTGCTTATCATCTTTACAGTTATACTACATGCATGCATTAATTTAATAGTTAAAAACTAACTTTTTATTAAAGAGGAACTAGTATTCAAAGCTGATATAGTTTAGCAAATAACTAATCCATTATTAGCTTAATATGCAAATTGAATTATTCAATCTATCTATTATTAATAGATGTTAGATTCACAATTTTATCAGCTGAGATGATGAGCTAAAATCTAAATATAATTATGAGTATAATTATTAATAAGCTTAATGTAAGAATTTAAAGATTATCTATAAATGATTTCAATATATGCAAGATATTTTCAACAATATAATGTGATTAATTAAGATATTTACAACTTTAATGAGACAGGCCTTTAAATATGATATCAACTATTAAGGTTATTATTAATTCAGATTAATCAGCTAATGTAATCTATAAGTGAGCTGGCCACATAAGCAAGCTGGCTACCTACCCCAATATGCAATGTGTTCAACCAATTTTAAATCAAAATGTCAACATCACAAGATGATCAAAATATCATTAAAGAAGGCAGAATTCTTCTTGCATTTACAGCTTTTCAGAATAGCTAATTCTGGATCCAATATTAGAACTGCTACTCACACCTATAATATCTTAAGATTAACTTTAACTATCTGTCTTTAAGGTTGTCCTGCATATGCTAATTTAATACCAAATAATTAAAAGCTCATCTCTATCAAAGAATCTGCCCTTATAAAATGAATATTATATATAAATCAATATGGTCTATCATTGCAGGCTACTACTGTATAGCAAGTAGCAAATCTATTATTAGCTGAGCAGTCAAAATCAACATCAACTACTTTATTCACTATTGAAAAATACTGGGTCTAAAATTTTATCGTTACAAGGAGCTTCAATCAAAATATAATTACAAATATAATTATTAATGGGCTCAATGTGAAGAACCAAACATCATCTATAAATGATTTTAATATATGTGAGACGTTATTCAACAATATAATGTAATTGGTTAAGATATAACTTTAATAAGACTGGCCTTCAAATAAGTGTGATATCAATTACTAAAGTTATTACTAACTTAGATTAATCAGCTAGGTATATTAGATTTATACAGTCAGAAAATTGCAAATAATGATTATAATTAAATTAATTTATTTAATTCCTTATCTCTCATAATGATATTTACAGAAAGATGCATCAAGCTTTATAATATAGAGATATATCATCTGACCGAGCAATTGATGTCAGAATAACTAAATAAATGATCAGCTTAACTTATTTGAGATGAAAGAGATTTTATATCTATATCTGTATAATTAATAAATATTGATTACTAATCTTTAATGATTATAAAAGTTATATCACACCTAAATTTGATCAGTTCTGCATCCAGAATATAATTATTTTATTATATATATTATTGCATTTCTCTCATCTTCTTCAATCATTTGATATTGGCTGCTTTTCATTTTTAAAAAGATATAGAGAGTTAATTAAGAAAAGCATGCATCTTAATATTAATTATATTGATAAGCAAAACTTTCTTATTGTATATTAATCTATATAAGCAGAAGCTCCATCTATATCTAATATCTGCAGTGGATTTGCTGCTATTAGATTGATTTTATATCAGTCAGACCAAGTACTTTTATAACTTTATATTTAGATAAAGATATTTACATCATCTATATCTTATAGCAATCAATCAGCATTCTAAATTTCTGAGACACTTTATAATATTAAAAAAATAGAGCTTCAGACTAGAATTTTTAAATATCTATTAAAATATTATTTATAAAGCTTATCAAGTCCAGCAAATCAAGCTCTTAATCAACTAGTTAGTTAAGGGCTATCAGATTATAATATAATGCTGTTCTTCTTTCACAGAAAAATAGAGAGCTATAAGCTATTAATTAATATTAAAAAAGAAAGAGAAATGTATCTAGATTCTATATAACTACTGAAGACATTTTAACAGCTACAGAGAGACTGCAACATGTACAGAAAGCTGATCAAGTGTACAAAAAGATGATTGAGCAGTCAGATATACAGTAAAATGGGCACCACACCCAGTGCAGCACATGTGATATATTAGGTCATACCAGAGTTATTAATAATGTCCTAGTTGCTAAGCAATTGATTTCTACTGTATATAGCTTTAATTGTTGGGGTTGCTGTTACATAATTAGTTATTGAATATATTTGGCAGGGGGTAGGTGGCCAGCTCGCTTATAGATTACATTAGCTATACTAGATTTATATACAATCAGAAAATTATAAATAAATAATTGTGATTAAATCAATCGACTTATTTAAATAAGCCTTATTTTTTATGTTTATATTTACAGGAAAGATGCATCAAGTTTTATAAGGATATATTATCAGATAATATTCAGATATCAGTAAAAATAACTGAACAAATAATTAACTTGCTTTAAATAAATATTTTATAAGTATATTTATGTCTATACAATTGGCAAGCATCAATATTTGATCTTTAATGATTATAGAAGTTGTATTATATCTGAATTTGATTAGATCTTAAAATATGATAATTTTATTATGCACGCTATTGCATTTCTCTTATAATAACTTTTTCAATTACTTATGTTGGCTGCTTTTTATCTTTAAAGAAAAGTATAGTCAGAGTTGAATCTAAGATATGACTAGGCATCAATCATATTGATAAATAGGACTTTTTGATTGCATACTAATAATATAAGATCTGCACCCCCCAAACAGAACACTGTCAAGACCTCATCTATCTCAAATTTCATATGTTTTCTCAATCATCTCATCATCGATATAGTTTTCTGTGAAAATTTATATAATTAGCACTTATCAATTTATGAAATTAATTCTCTGCAAGCTGCTGCAACAATATATAGCATGTTTTTTAACTACTTTTTATAATTAAAGAACTGGCTTAATAAATCAAAATATTAGTTTAAAACCACAGCAGCATTTGACTCTTGCATAAAAAAGTTTGTTATTAAATAAATAAATAGGATTCTCAAGGATTTTCATCTACTTATGTAAAAGTATAAAAGATAATGGCTTGAATTCTTTAGATAAATAAAGATACTACTTCTTTAGAAAAAAAATATGAGTATAAAATTTAACATTCATAAATTGCTTCTTGTATCAGATAAAGAATTGATATCAAAAGAATATATAAAAATTATATGACTTCTACTCTTAATTTAAGACAATTTAAATGCAATACAATATTATGCTCAGAATTCTATATTTAAAATATAGATAAGAATAAGATTAATTAAAATATCTGTACAAATTTCTAGATTCTTATTAAAGCTAAAAAAGGATATATTTATTTTTGAACATTAGAGTATTGCAAGTAAGTGATTTTTAATTAAGACTATGAGGCTAAGATTTATCTGCTGATCATCCTTAAGAAAAAGAATCAACAAAATTTATAATTTAATATAGAAAACATCTCTCAGGTTGATATTTTACAACGCCTAAAATAGCTAAATTTTAATAAATATTATATATAGTATACTAACTTTATATATATTTTCTCTTAAAAACAAAGCCAGAATCTGAAAGCTGTTGAATTCTTCTTAATATAACAATTATATAAGTATTGATTTTTTATACAATTACTTTATAAATAATATCTTATCTACTTCAGCTGCTTGACTTGTGCACTTTCTTAAAAGTATAAAAAATCAATATTAATATTAAATCTAGAAGATTTTATATTATGCAGCCTTAATCAAAAAGTATTATTTTATATAATATTTAAAAAATGTAAAGAAGGCTATAAACTAGTTTACTGCATAATAAACACTTCAAAAAATAATTATTTAAAATATAATTCTCGACTACAGACCTTTCAGATTTAGAAATTAAAGAAGATTATTATGAACTAAACATGTACTTTGCAGATGTCATGCAGATTAAAAAATTATAGAGAAAGCAAAGACTTTACAGATTCAGAAATTAAAAAGCAGTCAGAACCAGTATTAGAGACAGAAATGCAGTTCCTACTATATACATAGCAAGCTTATTGAGTGGTGCTGTATATAGCTTTAAGAACATCAAATATAAGAGTTTTGATATAGTGTTAACACTGTTTGGGGGGGTGGGTTCAGGGGATACAAATCTTACAAGAAAAAAGCTTTATTTATATTTAATATCTACAGTGGGTTTGGAGTTACTAAACTGATTTTATATCAGTTAAGTGTTTTCACAGAGAAATATAAGAATTTAAATATTATAAGTTATTTGAGTTCATACAATGCATTATTCAACAATATAACATTCTTAATAAGAATATCTATAATTTTGATGAGACAGGCTTGCAATAAATTTAATCACTCCTATAAAAATAGTTATTAGAGCAGAAAATATCAATTATCTTATTTTTTATACATGTGGGAATCAGAAATAAGTCTTAATTATTGAATTAGTCAATTTAATTGAATAAGCTGTCGTTATAAATATTATTATATTTAAAGCAAAGATTTATCTATAGATCTGATACAAGACTGATATCTTAGTATATAATTAAAGAATTGAGATAAGTTCTAGTGTATTCAATAGATCATCAATAATATTGAGATCTTATAGCTTCAAAATCTTTTTATCTCTTATATAAATACTTGTACAAAAGAGAAATATTGAATATTAATTTCAATAAAAGTCATCCAACTTCTTAATTTGATCAGATCTGTATTCAGAACAATATTATATCAATTTGTATGCTATTATTCTTATCTTCTTCAATCTTTTAATATTGACTGTTTTGCAATTCTAAAACATGTACCTAACTGCTTAATAAAGAATAGCATATAGCTCAAATCAATTATATTAACAAGCTGAATTTTCTTGCAGTATATTCAAAAGCTTATTTAAAATTGTTTAAATTAGAAAATATCAAAAATGACTTTGCAGCAACTGGACTAGTATCATTTAATCTAGAACAGATTTTTTTAAGTTTAATATATAGTTTAAAACTTTATACTATCTGAAAGCTATTTTAGAGATCTGCAAACTAAGTAAATACTGGCAATATCTTATAATATCATTAAATTACAGCACTAAGCAACTGCAATTAAGATCTTATTAACATAATATACCTAGAGTCCTTTTAACTTTACAATATAGCATTAAATCAGCTTTTAAGCGCGGTCAATTAACTATAAATAATACTGTGCTTCTCGTAAAGAAAAATCATGATTTATATGCTATAAATAAGAAGTAAAGACAGAAAGCATAAATAATATAATTAGCTAACCTATACAGAAGATCTTTCAGTTCAGAAAGCTCAGAATATTATATAAAATCAACTTATAAATCAAAACCAGATATCAGAGGCTATAAGCACTTCAATCAGAAAGGCAACTTCCCCATCTCATATGCACACCCTTTCAAGATGTAGTGATTATAATACTATTAGCATAGTAGGACTTAATGCCTTAATTAATAAAGCTTCAATTTCTATATAGGAGTTGCAGATGCAGAGCAGTAGGCAGGTTGATGAGGTGAGTGACTTGGTGGTAGATTACATTAATAACGTAATCCACCACCGAGCCGTGTTCCCCACCGAGCCGTGCGCCCAACGCGACCGCGTCAAGATTCATCATTTGATGCCATTCAAACCGCCACCATGCCACCAGAACAGCATAAAAAGTCGAAAGATTTGATTGAACAAGAAGGGAGGATCTTATTGGCTATATCAGCCATTCAAAAGGATCAAGTCAGTGGTCCTGCTGAAGCAGCATGCATTTTCAATGTTCCACAGTCAACACTACGCGACAGAATCAATGGCAGCAAGAATCGACATGAAAGTCATGCCAATGGGCATAAGCTTTCAATTACTGAGGAGGATTCAATTGTACAATGGATATTATCTATGGACAAGTGTGGAGCACCTCCCCGGCCAGCAGCTGTATAAGATATGGCCAATATTCTTATCGCTCAACATGATCCAAAGGCACCTCCGCAGCAGATCGGAAAGAATTGGGTTTACAAGTTTATTAAGCACCGGGATGAGCTTAAAACCCAATTTGCATGAAGATATAACTATCAGCGAGCTAAATGTGAGGATCCAAAGATTATTCAGGAATGGTTTGATCTTGTACAGCATACCATTATGGAGAAGGGCATCCTGCAGGAAGATATCTACAACTTTGATGAGACTGGCTTTGCAATGGGCCTGATAGCTACTACTAAGGTAGTAACTAGGGCTGAGATATATGGTCGTCCATCTCTTTTGCAGCCTGGAAATTGTGAATGGGTGACTGCAATTGAAACTATTAATGCTACAGGATGGGCTTTACCATCTTGTATCATTTTTAAAGCAGCATATCTTAAAGAGGCTTGGTTTCAGGAATCAAGCCTACCACCTGATTGGATGATTGAGAGAAGTCCTAATGGATGGACCACTGATGCAATTGGAATCTCATGGCTTCAAAAAATCTTTATTCCATCCACAACTGCGCGTACAAAGGGGAGATATTGGATGTTGATCATGGATGGCCATGGAAGCCATCTGACTCCACAGTTTGATCAAATCTGCATGGAGAATGGTATTATCCCGATCTGCATGCCACCACATTCTTCACATCTTCTGCAGCCATTGGATGTCGGCTGTTTTGCTGTTTTAAAGCAAGCATATGGCCGTATAGTTGAGGATAAGATGCGCCTTGGTATCAACCACATTGACAAGCTTGATTTCCTTGCAGCCTATCCACATGCTCGTGCAGAGACATACAAGCCAGAGAATCTTATCAATGGCTTTGCAGCAACTGGATTAGTCCCTTTTAATCCTGATCAGGTCCTTACAAAGCTCCATATCCAGCTCAAGACTCCTACACCACCTGGCAGCCAATCAGGCAATACTCAGGCCCCCTGGGTACCAGAAACACCTCATAATCTTGCTGAATTGGAGCTTCAGGCAACTGCAATCAAGACTTTCCTAAAGCAACATACACAGAGTCCTCCAAGCCCAACAGATGCAGCTTTAAATCAGCTTATCAAGGGATGTCAAATTGCTATGAATAGCGCAGTCATCCTTGCAAAGGAAAACCAGGATCTACGTGCCGCAAATGAGAGACAGAAGCAAAAGCGCCGGCGATCTAATAAGAAGATAGCTCATGAAGGAAGCCTTTTGGTCCAGGAAGCAAGAGATCTTATGGAAGCTAGAAATCAGGCTCCTGAAGCTCCTACTGCACCTACCCCGGAGATAGCTGCTCAAGCCTCTCCACCACGTACGCGAGCACCACCAAGGTGCAGTGGGTGCAATATTATAGGGCATAAGATAAATAAATGCCCTAGCTGCAATTTCTCCTAATTTCTTTTGTATATAAAGCAGTTTTGGTTGAATAAAATGGGTTCAAATTTCATATATTTGACGCGGTCGCGTTGGGCGCACGGCTCGGTGGGGAACACGGCTCGGTGGTGGATTACGTTATCTGCTTCTTATTTCTATTACTAATATATTATTAACATGGTTGGATACCAAGCAAGCCCAGACACTGAGTGAGCTGCAGAACCATTTATTCATCTCAACTACACTTAATACTTCAATCTATCATCAAGATGCCATCTAAAACAGCAGATTCTGCAGTTTATAAAAAAGACTATATCTTGCTTGCAATTAAAGCTATTAAAAATGATCAAATATCAAGTATAAAAAAGCGGCTATAGCTGTATATAATATGCTACTTTCAACACTGAAACACTGCATTTATGTATATACTGTATATATAATATAGTGTCAAATAACTAAAAGCTTACTACTACTAAAAAATCTTCACTCAAAAAATAGATATTAAATATTGATTAATAGTTTATTATTATATTAAGCTACTGTATACAATATGACCAATTTAATATTATCTAATTGAAAAGAAGCATTTTTAACAGTCAGTAAAACATAAGATTTATTAAATATTATAAAGAACCAGTTTAAATATAATTAATTGTAAATATTATTATCAATAAGCTCAATGCAAAGATCCAAAAATTATTAAAGAATAATTTCAGCTTATTTATAATACTATATAAAAATATGATATTCCAAAACAGGATATCTATAACTTAATAAAACTGACTTTAAATGGATGTTATATCTATAGCAAAGATTGTTACTGATTCTTATATTACTAGTTACATTAAAGCTCTGCAGCCAAACAATTAATACTAAATAATAATTAAGACAATCAATGCAACTAGCTGAGCCCTATTTCTAATAATTATTTTTGCTAATAAGATTCATCAAACTATATAATATCAAGATATATCACATAATTGAGTGATTGATTATGTGGGTGAAAATAGATGGATAATAATAAGCTAGACATACTCTAATTAAAAAGATGTTTAATAGATATACAGCAGCATATATAGTTGAAATATCATTCTAGATGGCTATAATAGTTATGCAACTGCAGTTTGATTATTTCTATAAAAAGTATTAAATATTTTTTATATACTGTTATATTTATTATATTGGCTTTAATCACTTGATGTTAGCTGCTTTGCATTATTAAAACAGATATATGGCCAGCAGATCCAAACTATTATACAGCTTGGCATCAATCATATTAATAAGCTAGACTTTTTAGCTATATTATATATATATATATATATATGCAGGCACTAGTATTTAATATATAAAATAGATTTGTTATTACTGATTTAGTATTTTATCAGTCAGATAGGATACTATTAATCTTAATATTTAATTATTAACTTCTTATGGCTCAGCTAGCTAAACTATAAAAACATCATACTTAGGATCTGCAGTATCAGATATGGCTAATCAAATATCTAGTTAACTGCTTCTTAGAGCTCATTAAATCAAGCAATCAATCAACTAGCAAAAGAATATGATGACAATATAATTATGCTTCAGCAGCAGATTTAGAAGCTCTATATAGCTAATCAATATTAGAAAAGAAAGTGAGAGATAATCAGATTCTATATTGCTACTAAAGATATTCTAATAAATGCTGAAGGCCCAAAAATATGCATAGAGGTTGGTTGAGCAGCAAAACCTAGAGTCTAAAAAAGGGCATCACTGTGATACAGTAACTGCAATGTAATTAATCATACTAGAATTTAGTGCTGTTAGATATCTAGTTTTCTAATATATTGGTGATGTAATGCAAATGTAGCTCACTTAGTGTCCAGGCTTGCTTGATGTCCAACTATATTATATTGATATATTTAATTAAGCCTTTGAGTTTTCGGATTAACTTAAAATATATATATAAGAATATTCTTAGCTGAAAAGCTGAGTAGTCACAAAGATGGTTGCTATCAATATTGTTTTAATAGTTGTATTAGAGTTCTTCTTTAGTCTCTTTCAAGATATTTGTTTCCGATGACTCAATCTCAACTTTGTAGTCTGATTATTGGGTTAAAGCATTAGCAATAGTATTTTTTCTCTTATATATTTAATCTGAAAGTTGAATCTTGATAATTCTTCTGCCCATCAAATCTGTTATCCAACCAGTCTTTTTGTTGTAAAGTATTTTAGATTATGATAATCACTTTTTATAAATACTTTATGCTTGGCCTCTTGAAGATAATGCCTTCATTTGTTGAATGCAGTTATAATTATCAGTAATTCTCAGTTATAAATATTATAGTTTTTTGATAGTCTAGTTAATTGTTGAGAGTAAAACATCATAGGTCTTAATTTCTCTTAATTATCTGATTGTTTCAAGACAAATCCAATAGCAAACTTGAATACATTTGTTTAAACCATTATTGGTTTTTCTAAGTCAAATAGCATCAGAATTAATGCTTTTTGAATTGTTTTTTAACTGATTAAATGCTTGTTATTGTTCTTTTTTACTCAAAAGATTCTTCTTTCTTTATTAGTTTTATCAGGGGTTTTGCAATCTCAGCATATTCTTTGATAAATTATTGACAGTATTCAGTTGCTTCTAGAAATTCTTAAACTTGTTTCAGGTCTGTTAGCACTAGCCAATTTAGTATCAAATTTATCTTTTTCTTAGAAATCTCCAGTTCTTTTAATAAGACTGTTTTAAGATAGTTAACTCTTATTGTATTGAACTCATATTTCTTGATGTTTAAAGTAATTCTGGCTTTCATAAGCTTTCTTATTGTCTTTCAGATGTGTTTATTGTGTTTAATAACATCTTTCAAAAAGACAGTGATATTATCAAAGTAGACAGCAATAAAGTCATTAATATTTTCTCTCATATGTTATATATTTCGCAAATTTTGCCAGTAATTTCTTCAATCTCATAGGCACAACAACCCATTTATATAACTCTAGATCTGTCAAGAACACAGTTTTTCAGATGTCTTCTGGCTTTATTTATAAGTTGTACTATATCTACTTGATATTAAATATAGTTATAATCTTTGCTTGCAAAAGATTTCTTTTCTGTTTCTGATATAATGCTTTATTTATATTGTCTTTTGTTGCATTATTCGGCTATTTATAATCAATCATTATTCTAGATGTTTTATTCTTTTTTGAGACAAACATTACTTGCAATAATATCAGTAACTTTAATTCTCAGATATATTCTGTCTCAACTTTTTAATAAACTTTTTATTGTCTTCAGCTCATTTTATAATATTTGTTATTATTTTATCTGCAGTAATTTGTATTCTCTTTTTAATAATATTGGGCTTTGTATTCTTTTTTTATGCTACAATAATCAGTAATCTTTTTTAACAAATAGCTTGAGAAACTCAAACTATTTTTAGGCAATTTAATAAGAACTTTGTGAACTTTATCTTTCTGGGTTTTTCTCTTAATTTTTGATATCTTATTATCTTTAATTGATTTTGTTATTTCTCTTGTTTCTTCTGCTATTTTTTTGTTATTTCACAATTTTAGAGCACAATGCTTTAATCTTGTCTTTCTTAGTTTTTAAGACAGATATTATTTTTTTTATCTCTTTTGCTTCTTCTTGATCATTCTCTTCTTGAAGGTATTGATGTGTCTACTAAGGATTATCTCTAATTTTTTAACATACTTGTGAAGCTTGCCCTCAACTCCTGTTAAACAGATGTTATAATTAACTAATTATCCATCAGTCATCACTTTTTTAGTTTTTCAGTTAATCTGAGAATTTTATTCTCTTAGTTATGGCATTCTCAGTACTGTATTATACTGCTTTTCTAAAGATATTACTTCAAACATCAGAAGTATAACTTTCAGATCTTAATATACTTTCCTTAGTTCTGAGCTTCAGTTCTTGGTATATTATTTCTCTTTCAGCTCTTTGATCTGAACATTTAATCCAACTTTTCAGGTTTCTAACTTAAATATAATAACAGGCTTAAATAAACTAGACCTAAAAGGGCTGTTGGTTTATCTTGAAGACAAGAAACAAGGGGGTGAGCAATATAATTGTGAGAATAAGCCTGTGTTACTAGCAATGTCTATATGACAGGTTGCTATATGAGTCGACCACAGGGGTCGGAATCTGTCTGAAAAGAGCGTCATTATATACATGCTTGTCTGCCTAGATCAATAGGCTGTTTGAATCATTCTGGATCTTGGATTATTCTAGGTGTTGGATTATAGACCTTGATGGATCAAAATGGCAGATTTAATCCATTGTCACGTGACCTCTGTATGTTATACCCCTTCTTTATGCCAACTCCGGCTATAACATTAAATTCCTTGATGTAGTCCTGGCTAATGAAATTTTCAGATGCTTCTAAATTAATTATGATCCTGGCTGGCTTTCCCTCAATCTATTTTTAGATACAGATTGACATTTTGTTCTTGATAACTACTAATATAACTGAGTTCTAGTATTAGTTAAAATATCTATTTAGATATTCTCTGCCTTAAACTTATTCTTCTTTTATTGATTTTTAATCAAGACATTAAAAGTATTTATTCTTTCTCCTGACATTTCTCAGATTTAATCTTATAATAACTTAGGTGTTCTGATTTCTTTTTTAAACAGTTATATATTAGATTATTCATTGAGTATTCAAATTCTCTAGCTCTGACAATGTAAGGCAACTAAGAATATTACTCATAATAGCTTTTCTCTCTATTATAGAGATTGCATTAGTTATTATAGCACACTTGCCAACTCTTTTCTCAGTAGTATCTTCCTGAGAACTTCTGATAATAATTGTAATTATAATTTAGCATATATTTTGTTTTTTATTGCAAAACTAGGTTTCTCAGGTTCTTAATACTCATTCAATATCTTCAGCAATTTGAGGTTTTGTTATCTATATATTAGATATTTCTGGAAAGTTCAATCTCAGCATCTTTAGCAGTTATTTATATGCTTTTTTATATCTTGCAGGATTCTTTCCAGCAGTTTACTTTTAAAAAAAGTGCAGCTATAAGATTTATTCTTCTAAGAAATTTCTTTTTTTAGTAAGGTTTTTATTTATTGTTTTTAACTCAGATTTAGATAGCTCTATCTTCTATTCCTTTATACTCTGAGCTGTCAGACAGTTATAAAACTGACTGTCTGAAAGAGGTTTTGTATTGTCATTATGCAGGTTCTTGCTTTTGTGATAATCTTTTCAGTCTTTCTAAAATATTAGTACTAATAGACAAATTTTTATTCTGAGCAGCTTATTTTTTAAGCTCTTCTTCTTAAGTACCCAGTCTTTTATATTTACTTTTCTTTTTTAGATACTTAGAGAATTCTCAGCTGCAGCTCTTTTCTTGATTATAACTCTTTTCTTTACTTTTTCTGTTATATCTTTTTTTATTTGTTTATTTTGCTTGAGCTCTTTATTATTATTCTTGCACATGTTTTCACATTTTATTTAAGTAATAATTCTAAAATTCTTCCAGTACTTCAGATTGTCTTTTTAGTTATTTTTATAATAGTTAGATCCTTGATCACTCAATTTTTTATCTTCAACTTTATATTCAGATAAATATATTTATATCATCTTCTATATTTTACAGCATTCAATCAGTATCTTAAATCCCTGAAACTTATAATATTAAGAAGTTGAGGCTTTAGATTTAAGCTCTTAAGTGTGTTTTAAAGCATTATTTACAAAGTTCATCAAGTTCAATAAAGTAAGCTTTTAATTAACTAGTTAAAAACTATCAGCTTATAATATATAATATTGTTTTTCTTATACAAGAAAATAGAAAAGCTATAAATTGATAATTAACATCAAAAAATATATCTAGATCTTATATAGCTATTGAGAGCATTTTAACAACTTCAAAGAGACTGCAATGTGCACAGCAAGCTGATTAAATGTATAAAGAGATGGTTAAGCAGTCGGATCTATAGTCAGCAAAGCAGGCACCATCAAAATATAGTAGATATGGAATACTAAGACATACTATTAGATAATGCTTTAACCTTAGATATTTGAGATCTAGTTGATATTAGATATTTCAATTCAAATTAGTAGTTGAAATTAATGATAAAGACATCATCTAGTAGATGTTGTTGTGACGGCGCTCAGTCATAGTATTATCAGCTAGAACTATGGTAGCTAGTCATACAGAATCGAGAGCATGAGGGGAGAGGAAAGAATCTGCAGGGCTTTGTGTGATATATGTAGGCGAGTAGGACCGGCAGTATCCCAGAGACAAAGGGATGCTCAACACCGCCTACCTTACCGCCTAGGTGTGCCGCGCCGTCACAGTTGTAGTGCTTGGTTATATGTGGCTGTTGCTTATATATTACGTTATACTATTTAAATTATCTAATATAAAAGAATTCTGTATAATAAGATGAGACTAAGATTCTAAATACTTGTGCTGTCACAAAATCTTGTTATTCTGATAAATACTGCAGACTCGTATCTAACAGCTGTAAATAACAAAATTAGGCTTTAAAAGCCTTCTGGCCAGCTCAGTCCAATTGAAAATTCCAATCAGTATTTGCCATATGTAACTCTGTTCTAAAACTAAATTATGAAACTTTGGATACTGTCTCTACTGGAGCGCCAAGGGCACAGTCACATGATTTGATCTACAGGAGGTCTCAATTTGGGCAGCAAGGGGATACTGCAGCAATACCGACATATTGCAGCAGGTAGCCCAACTCTCAAGTTAATTACAAAAGAATATAGAGATGAACAATTACATACTTTGAATCATTATCAACCCAATAATAAAACTGCTTACAGCTTGTCACCTCCCTCCCAATAACTGCCTAAGTCAACAATACGCAAGGTGTCCACAGGTGCAAAGCTGCCGGCTCGCCTTATATCCACAACGTGGCCTCCTATTCCCCCCTCCACAATCTTGATAGCCAAAGAAGCCGCAGTAGGCAAGACACACAGTCGGATTTTAATATCACACTAAGCGAAGTGCACTTGATCTTTTCGCTCCAACTGGACGGGACCTGGCAATCATGGTATGTCACTTGCTCGATACCTTGGAACATACAGTGCTGGAGACTAATTCTCTCTTCTACAGGCCCAAACTCCTCAACAGCGGAGGGCAAATGAGAAGTACGCGAGACACGAGGCTGCGAAACGCGGAAGACCAGAAAGTGCTGTCAAACAGAAACAGAGGTTGAAGTCTCCGGTGTCCACCGGATGGGTGGGTACGTACCAAAGGAAGAACTATAAACATTCGGACTGTGCTAAGAAAGCTCACCAGTGGTTCTCGCATTTGTGATATGCGGAGGGCTTGTATTTGAATTCCTGAGGATTGTACCTGAAATCTGGTCGGTCATTGCAGCATTATTCAGTCGCTGGACAGGGTAGAAATAAGTACCCGTTTTCAGTTGTCTCAGGAGTTGCCACCAAGATTCAAAGATGCAGGAAAGGTGAGCACAATCAATAGCTGGGATTATTTAATGTACTGTCTGTGTCGACCTTTGGAGCATTTCAGCTGTGAAGTAGCTAGCAAGGCGCCTGTAATGCCTGGTTTGAAGCTGTCTGAGCAAGGGAGGGAATCAGGAGCTTTTTCCTAACTACGGGCTCTATTAGTTCTCTCTCGACTGTCCGCCTTGCTGCTGAGATATACTGCAAGGTCCTTATTAGGACCCTCCAAGAAGACCAGGCAGTGGCATATGGGTCAGACTGGGGGAAGAATGTAATCAAAATACAAGCATCGAAGCATGGAATAGGTTAATTTATTGTATATTACATTATACGGGCGGAGCAGATCCTATACCAATTGCTATTCCATTTCGGTTGTTGAACAGGACAATGGTTTCACAGAGTCAAAAAGCTCCTCTGGAACCCGTGCCCATGTCATTCCGTTCCTGTCTTTAATGATTTCTTCTTTCTCTTCTCTGCCCGAGCAATGATGCTGGCCTCCCCATTTAACTTAGGGCTGCCAGCCGCGGATGCCCTGTCACATTTATTGTGTGACCGGCCACCAGCATACTGAGAGCTCTCAGTGACTGACTTCTTCTTCTTCTTCTTCTTCTTTTTCACGAGCGTTCCTTCTGTGGGCACGCCATGAGCACGGATTCGTTCTGATGCTCTTTGCATTTCCAGTCGGAGCCTTTCTACTTCCTGCATTGCCCTGGCCATTTCAGCCTCCTCTTCATCATTTTTTGTCATGTTCTCAGAAACATTAGACCAAAACCGATCGTCTTCTTCAAGTGAAAGCTGCCCGAGGCCGCTCGAGTCCACTTGCAGCAGGGATCGTTTTGCCTTATTCGTCTCTTCAGTACCTTCAGCTCGTGTAGCATCTGCAGGCTGCTCGTCGTGTCCAATCGTCTCATCAGCGGCTATCTCAACCTTTGCGGGTCGAGATCGGGACTTCTTTCGGCTTTGCCCTTCTGTGAGGAAGCTCGCAGAATGTTTGCCTCCATCATCGATGGCCAGGTCGATGATAGGTATGGAGTCAATATCTAAGTCCCCACCGTTCGATGTGTTGAGATTTTGGTGAAAGGGAGTGGATCTGCCGGACGATTCGTCCTCATTTCCAATGTAGAATGGGTCATCTTTATTACGCTCCTTGCGTTCTGCTCGCCGCTTTGCTATTGTGCTGGGGTCATCCAGAGAGCTTCCAGAGAGGTCTTGATGTGATGTCGTCTGTTGCATATCCGTTTTCATGAATCCATTATGCTCTTTGCTGACTGATGCAACATCTTGCATGTAATAGAACTCCTGGATGTCCCGTTGATCTCTAAGCTCAGGCGAAAACTTTTCGGAATCACGGAGAACAGTAAAGAGCTTATCGTTCAGAGCCCGGTCTAGATCAAGCTTCTCGGGCAGCGGAACCTTTTTTTGTGCAGTAGCGGCAACGGGATTGAGCTCGAGACCGGAGAACAGACCTGGGATGACAGACGACAGGAGAATAGGTACCCCTTGAGCCCGAGACGTGCCTGAATGTATAGCTTCTGCCGTGAGCCGCAGAAGTTCGAGGAACTCAACCGCTCGTTCTTGAACATCCAAGTCAGGATGGATCGCCAATGCCTCCAGGAAATTAATGATGCGTGCGAGTAACAGTGAGGTTTGACTTTGCCGAGAAGCATCCCAATGCTGGGTGTTGGATGTTAGAGATACGAAAACCTTAGGAATTGCTTGGAGATAGAGTGACAGTGTCCGCGCGGGCAACGACAGGTTAGACAAGTCAACCAGGGAGTTAAGTGTACGATCGGGGAACGCGAGATAATCTGCGTACTCCCCAACCACCCAGGCACTTGGACCCAAAACGCCGATACTCGAAGCAGGTGATGTGGGAAATAGCGTTGCTCTGTTGTCAACAAGAATAAGCGATTCTGCTGCCCTGGTGGCATCCAACCGGACACTCTTCACACGGACCGCGACATTGCGAATTTCTGAACCTATTCGTGAAGCAATATCTGCTTTGGAATTGCACATTAACTGTGGATGGGTATCCGGGGTAGAATGGTAATGATTGATACCATCAGAAGGCGGAACGAGTCTCACTAGCTGCACCAACACATCGACGTACCACTCGAAATCGATGATCTCTGAGTAGTTGTCGCGCGAGCAGATATCTAGAATTCGATGAAGGACTTCATTCCTGTAGTCATTAGGTAGGGAAGGTAGATGATTCGTCTTTCGCTCACGCGGCTCCAGTCTCTCCCCGGGATCATCGCCCTCAATATCAGCCGATGGTTTCAGTTCCATCACCGAAGGGGGTTCAGTGTAAGAGTCTTTTGTCGGCACTGGAGAATTCTGTAGCTGTGCCACAAGGCGATTGACCACTAATTGTAATGTCTCACTTGTCACCATTCCCACTGCAAGCTCAAGCGCTTGTAGTCGAATGGAAATATCTGCATCGTCCAAGCAGTCCATTATTACGTCTTGCTGCATTGACACAAGTTCGGGATACGAAACAACTATCCTGTTGAATGCCAAAAGCGCAACATATTTCACTGAATGCAATTGGTTAAAATCTGAGAAAGGACAAGTTCCAGGGAACTTACGATTCGGGTCTGATTCCATGACTATCATTCCTCTGAGCTTTCCCACACAAAGGCTGGCAATTTCGTCTCTCTCCCGGATCCCTTCTGCACCATCTAAAATACCTCCTTGGATGACACCGTTGATACATTCGTAAAGCAGCGACATAGCCGTGGTTGTCTGGATTATATTTGTCAATGGCCGGAGAAGCTTTCGAATCAAGCGCGGTTCGAGCGGAGTTAGGGTAGCAAACTGTGAATGATTAGGAAATCCAACTACAGTGATACGTTTGGGGGAGACAAACAAGTTTGATTATCTTTATAGCCATCCAATTGTTTCCGCCATCCACAAGTAATTCGAAAAGTCTTGGTGCAAGTGGCAAAAAGTCATGCGGCCTTCTCCAGCCAAGTTCACAAACAACATTGATAACAGCAGCGGTGACACTGCTGTCTTCCTGATCATCCATTAAGCGTTCTTTAATTTTCGGCCACGCCAGTCTAAGTGCTTCAGGGTAGACTAATGCAAGTCTGTAGAGACAAACAACTGCCTTCTTCCGGATTGCAGGATGCGAATGGGAGAGGCGAGGCAGGATATCTGTAAGCAATGACAGAGCAAGTGAAGGTGTGATAATATGTGGGAGGGTTATAAGTGGCAGAGAGATATTCGGCACAATAGGAGAGACAATGTCCTGGTACGCAGATGTCAGTGACAACAGAATGGAGGCAGAACAATTGCCAATCTGACCAACCTTTTTCAGAAGATTCGTCGCTAACATCAGCACTTCGGTGTCCGGCCGGAAGCTCTGTACTGCCCCAAGATAGCCGACTCTCTTTTGCAGGTACTTGGCGGACGACATAACTTCAAGCACATGGAACGATGCCCAGGACATGTCGTAGCCGAACATCTCGAGGTATATGAGCTTCAGTAGCGCAGTAGCCTTTTTGTCTTCTAGGTCTCAGCCGTTGGTCGGAAAGCCGGAGAGAAAGGGTAAGGTATGCGGGGGAGCGGCGAACCCATGTCTTGCGATTTGATTTCAACCTTGCATTCTTTAAGGCTGTTCTGAATGTATTCAGCCTCATTGCCCTTGTGGTTTCGTAGACCTCTAATGAGGTCATACAGTGACTTCTCAAACCTGGAAACCGAATTGAGTGTCAGCGTCGCGGAGGCTATCGAGCGTTAAAAGACCACCTACATGGTTATGGATATTAGATATTAGGTGGTTTCCTTGGACGGCACCAGTTCTTCAATGAATCTGGCATCACCTATTACAAACTGTGAATATGTCGATGGAGTTGCGGCTTCAGCAGAGTGATAGTCAATAGCTTGTTGAATGTGTGACCAGTAACATATGAAGCCGATACTCGTGGAGGGGCCGCTCGTGGTCTGCCTAACTGAAATAACAGATAGATACATTGACAGCCTTCAGATCAGTCCACACATACTGCGATAATAAACAGGCGACTGTAGACAAATATGTCTGTTTATCTTATCGCTATGTCAGCGGAGGCGGTTCACTTTAGTTTATCTTGTCACTTGGGACTTTCCGAGGTCTGCCAAGGTTGCAACCATCAGCGGTTAGTGTCGATTTTATCCACCTGGACACCTTACTATTAGTAGTAACTGCACCAAGTGCACGTGCACAGAGTCTTTGAGTTTGGGCGCTTGGACCTTTCCACCAATAATAATATCCCATCGATTGTAGTGCCTGTGTCCTTTAACTTAGTAATGACTGCTACGTTCCCAGCCCGATACCTTTATTAACACCATACAGTGTCCTTATCGGCCTGCATCAGCCTCCGTACCTAGAGTATAGGGTGGACAATTTCTTTGATTTCAATGGGAGGAAAGATCTGCAGAGTCTCATCGCACATTGTTTCTTTCAGCGCCTATTTCCAAATTACCCTGTATCTCGCGGACCTGTGATTCTGCGAACCAAATCAGGTTTGCCGTCTCACAATGTAGATTTAATAAACATTGCTGACCCGTGCCAGATTTACTCTAACTTGTGCTGTTGCAATGGCACCCACACTGCTAGATTCTCACAAAGCCCTGAGCTCCTCGGATCCTGGTGCTGCTCTTCTCCTGTCGCAACAAGCGCCTTCCTTCTTAAGCCGATCCGCTTCACGGCCTGGTTTTCCATCCTTGCTGTCATCTGCCCATGAAAACTCTGACCAGTGGGCAGCCTATGAGCAGCTTCTCTTCGCTTGTCTCAGGACCGGAGACGACAAGTCAGCTTATCTTTGTCTCGATCGACTAACAGAACGTTTTGGCCCATCGAATGAACGAGTTATGGGGTTGCGTGGCATGTATCAAGAAGCTATTGCGGGCGACACAGCTGCCCTAGAAAATGTACTACATGAATATGAGAAGATTCTGTCAGAGAACCCGGTAAACGTGGTTCGTGTTGCTCGCTCGGAATGGCAGGAGTCAATGCTAATAATATCCATGGTAGCCCATTCTCAAACGCCGCGTTGCTATTTTAAGGTCAATGTCCAGGAATGCAGAGGCTATATCTGCCTTGGTAGAATTTCTTGAGGCATTCCCGACGGATGCGGAAGCCTGGTGTGAACTTGCGGATCTGTATCAAGCCCAAGGGATGAGCTCTCAAGCAATCTTCTGCCTGGAAGAAGCGCTGTTGATCGCCCCTAATTCTTGGAATGTAAGGTTGGCCTTATTCACCATTATGTTTTGACAGCAATCACAATCTAACTTAAAATCGTTCTCCAAGCTCCATGCACGCCTCGGGGAATTACAGTATATCTCTGCTGTTTCGTCACCTTCGGAATCTCAGGAGACGTCGCAAAGACTTCTCGCCAGTTCTGTACGACAATTTTGCAGAAGCGTTGAATTGTGCGATGATTACTTGCGTGGCTTCTATGGGTTGAAATTGGTATGCACCCTCTTTGCCAAATTCATATTTCCCTATAACTTCATGGCCGTTTCCCGACTAACATCCTCTGTCCTAGGCCTCATCTCGCCTGCTAGGTAGCCTGTTGCCCACAAGATCTTCCGCAGACGGCTCTGGGAAAGGCGACGATGAGCTCCCAGCAACAGAAACTCTCGAAAGACTAAATAATTTAGCGACAAGAAAGCTAGAAGATATTGTTAAATCACGCTGTTCCAACACTCGTGAGTGGCAGGAAAGTCAAGGCGAGCTCATCGCAGCCCAGGAATTACTTAATCGCCGGGATAACCTTTAGAAGGAGTTATTCTTGGTACATGCCCCAGGACTAATATATCAGCAACTCAATCTCTACGGACCCAGCAAATACCCAAACTTTTGGCAATGATATTTGTTGCTAAGCAACGTCTCCTACTAATTCCAGTCACAGTTGATGTTGCTTTTCTTTACCGAGGTTCCTCAATGAATTTGGACGCGTTCGCAGATCCAGAATTGGAAATTTATGATATTTCCGTGGTGGAATTCAACGGTATCAAGTTCTACAGAGCCGCCTCCTTTCCTCCTCCGCATTGGCGCGTGGGCTTCTTTCTACAACCACTGGCTATCATTTGCGGAGGTGTTTTGGTATGCTGCAGTGGCAGTATACAGCTGTCTGCGCTCTCTTAATAGCGTTGTCGTTGGATGATTTGCTGTCACTAGTCTCGTGCTAGCGACGAATTGATGAATTGGTACAGCCGGCCTCCCTGCTCGGAGAGGCTATCGTTAATATAAAACCCTTATCTTCCGTTGCCTTGCAGTCTTTGTTTAGTTTGATTTCACATGGCACCCATCCTTTATCATGGGAGATATTCTTTCCCTTAGCCGTGCATGCTATTGCTGAAAGAAATGGAAAATACAGCATAGAAACTAGAGCCAACATGACCAGTACTTTCACAGAGGCGAATGCCATTGCAGATATGCACTCCATAAAAGACATCTCACGTAGGGATCTCTAGAAACGCCCGCACTTTTTCTTTTGACCGTCGAGGCTGCCGGTCAATTTGACAAGGCCTTGCTTTACATGTTTATTTCGGGCAAATCCACTGGACAGGCGTGATAAAAACCGCGCTGTCCTTGGAAATGGCAGAAGTCATGATAATGGTCCTTTCTATGCTATCTCTTTGGTCTTTTTTAACTTCTATGAACAGATCCTAGGTGTCTATATCCGAAGCATGTATGTGCACTATTTCGAGCCCGTTAAGCGTCAGTAGATAGAAAGGAATCGACCTGTCCTCAGTCTTGACAGGACACAGGGGAGTGGTCCTGTGATGCAAGATCCCAAGACTCTGTGTTCAAATTTTTCTGGGTTGGTCTGTGCATTCACCCCAGCCACCCTAAAACCAATTGTCATGAAATTGAATTTCACACGCTGATATTAATACCTTTGATTGCACATAGGCCAAGAGATATGTCTAATACCACCGCCTGTATCTAGTAATTGTTACTAGACATCTAGATATAAATAACATTAGGTGCTCAGGCAATGCAGGTGGCACTGGGTGCAACAGGGTGATGAAGGACCCTTACACGTCAATACATAGTTGTATTTGCGACCACGGGTCAGGGTTTGATTACATAATTGCCATGTGACCTTGTCACTTTACACTCCGGCAGTCTGTAGACACCCTTGATGATATTGTTTATTCCCATGATTCTTCTGAGATATAGATATCTTAGAGTCTAAGCCTTTAGAACTTAGAAATTTTGTGGCATGTCAGCTGACTTCTGGGACTATAACATAATCTATAAGCAAGACACATAAGCAAGATATCTCCTCACTACATAATGTGTTCTGTCAACTTCAACTATCAAGATGCCATCAAAACAAGCTGAATCTCTGTCAGAAGGAGCCAATCATGGAAAAATACTTGATGTAACAAGTGAAGCAACAAAGAATACTCTGTGAAGCTAATATAACAACAGATCTAGATGACTAGATCAAAGAGAGTTGTTGGTTTATCTTGAGAACAGAAAACAAGGGGGTAAGCAATATAATAGTAAAAATAAGCCTGTGTTACTAGCACATCTATATAATAGGTTGCTGTGTGAGTTGACCACAAGAGTTAGAATCTGTCTGAAAGAAATGTCTTTATATACATGCTGCTCATTCTGGGTTTCTGAGAATTATAGAATGAGATTATAGCCTTAAATTATAAGCTTGAATTATGAGGTTAAATTATGGAGTTAAATTATAAAGTTAGATTATAAAATTAAATTATAGACAATTTATTATGTGACCTCCTTCCTAGTCTATAATATATATAATATACAAAATAATATACAAAATAATGTATCATGAGAGAGAAAATATACTAATATAAAGAAAAAATTATATAAAACTACTTTTTTCTGTATTTTTTCTACTGTGTTTTATTTAAACTTGATAACTTATTTTACAAAACTTAACTCAACCCTTAACTTGCCCTGCATGAGATAAATTAAATTAAAAATTTAATAATCTGCAGCAAATATAAGTTGTGTTATAGACTAGAAAGAAGGTTATGTGATAAATTATCTACAATTTATTTTTATAATTCAACACTATAATTTAATTCTACAATTCAATTTTATGATTTAAATTTATAATTTAAGACTATGATCCTATTCTACAATCTTCAGGAACTCAGGACAGGCAGTATATATATAATAACACTTCTTTCAGACAGAATTCAACTCTTGTGGTTAATTTATATAGCAACCTATTATATAGATATTACTAGTAATACAGGCTATTCTCACTATTGTGATAGTGCTCAGTTATAGTATTATTAGCTGAAACTATAGTAGCTTGTTATACAGAATTAAAAGCATGAAGAAAAAAAGAAAAATTATAGCATCATGAGATAATTAATATAGTTAAGTAATTCCAGCAATATTTCTCACTGCCTACTGTTATGGACCTTGCCATACAAAGGCCGGATAATTATAGGACTGAGAGTAGTAACTGATTAGTATATAACTGACTGCAATCACCTTAATCACCTTAATCACCTTGATCACCATAATCACTATAATCACCAAGACTTGGGAAAAAGGCATGTATATAATGATGCTTTTTTTAGACAGAATTGAACTCTTGTAGTTAACTTATATAGCAATCTGTCATATAGGCATTGCTAGTAACACAGGTCTATTCTTGCTCTTATATTACTCACTCTCTTGTTTCTTGTCTTCAAGATAAATCAACAACCTCTTTAGATCTAGTTATCTAGGCCTGTTGTTACACTTTAACCACCTTTCTTGCAGGAAGCAAGGTGTGTTGTGGGCACTTAAGAGACTGCAGACATGAAGGGGTATATCACCCAAAAACTAGCTCAAGCAGTAAGAGCTCTACAAGAACAGATTCAGCAGTTACAGAAGCAGTTACAGAGACAGATCAATAAAAATATATAGCTGTGAAAACAGATAAAATACCTTAAGCACTAGATATATTTAAATAAGAGCAACACAAGACAGATAATTGAAGCAAGCCTTAACCAAAATTTAACCCAACAGACTAAGGTGGTTAAACCAGACCTCTTTTATAGAGAAAGGAAGAAACTCCAGATATTTATTTTCTAGTTAAAACTCTACTTCTTCTTTAACATGCCAGATTTTCTGGATGAAGACAGAAAGATTATGTTCACAATAATTTATTTTTAAGGCATAGCAGCTCAATAGTTTAAACTCTATCTTCAAGACTAAATGCAAAGAATGCCAGAGAAACATCAACTGAAGACCAATAAAATATTTAATAGATTCTCTACTTTTGTGGCTAAGATAAAGCAGAACTTTGAAGACCTCAATAAAATCAGAAAAACTACTTATATTATTATAATAATCTATTAAAGAACCTCTGTTGCTGCCTACACTACTGAATTTCAGCAAGCTGCAGCATATCTGAGTGACTGATCAGACAGATCACTTATAAAGCACTACTATTAAAAATTAAAGAATAAAATCAAGAACAGATTAATAATCTATAAAAACTTTAAAAATCTAAATATGCTTATTAACCTGGCTATTAAAATTGATAATCACTTCTTTGAATGCTGCTACCAAGTTAATACTCCACAACAGAGCAACCAGTGGCATATTAAAAATGGAGGTGACACTATAGAACTGAACAGCATCAACTAAAAAAACTCTCAGAAGTTTAAACAGCTCAACAAGAAGCCTCAAGAACCCAATTCTAATTAGACTAAAAAGCAAAAAAAATGCTATAAACAGAAACTATATATTCACTGTAGAAAAAATAATTATATAAGATAGAAATGCTCTAACAAGTCCAAAAAAAAGAAAAGAAGCAAGCCACCTCTATTTAGAAAAAGAAGGAAGATTATGCTATTTATTACTAAACCATCTATTATAATAATAACTGCAGTAATGTAATCCACAACCGAGCAACATATACAACCGAGCAACGCAGTTTCACCGCACTCACTATGTTTTTTGAAGCTTTTCAGCCATCAACACCATTAAATTAGACTATCTTGTAGTTGAATATATAGCTATTTACTAGGACAACTCCTTATAGTATGTCCAACAATCCTGCAGCCACTGCAGCATGCTGGAGCTCGCTGGCGAGGCCTAGGTGTAGGCTCATCAACATGCTCATTAAGCTGTATATCAAGCTACTGAACATGATTTTGATCTTCCTGTACAAATAAAACAAGATCATCATCTAGAATAGCATATCTTCTTGCCTTCTTTTTCATTTTCTGCTTGTTTTCAGCCTGTAGAACTTTTATTTCTTGTTGAAGAAGAAGGTTCACATTCATTGCCATTTGCACAGCTTTTTCAAGATGTTGAATATGAGACATTAGACTGCTGGAGAGCTTTCTTGTACTAAGGCTTTTCTGTAAGCTGCAAACCTTGTGATCTAGCTGGCAAAAATTCTGAGGTGTTTAAAAAGCAGAAAAGATTGAGCCTTCAACAAGAGATAGTGTTGGTGTACAAAGTTGAAAGATAATCTTTTCAAGAACTTAGTTTTTATTAAGTAGCTTAAGACCAGTTTTTATGAAGCCACTGCATATATTCTCCCTAGTAAATATCTTTTTGCAAGCAAGTGGATAAAGAGATAAGAAATCCTTCTTGTCAATATAGTTGTTGTCAGCAGCTATTATTCCCTCAACCAATTTCCCATACATGTATTTAAGCAGGCCAAAAACACCAACATCCAGTGGTTGTAGAAGGTGAGAGGTATGAAAAAGCATACAAAAACAAATAATTACATTCTTCTTACAGAAAATATCAAATTCTGCAGTCTGATGGCTAGAATAATCATCAAGAATAAGCAACTGCTTTGCACCAGTTGAATAGTGTTTAGAATGTGGTTTAAACATCTTTTTTAGCTAGTGAAGGCCTATTTTATCTGTTGTTCAGCTATTCTGATTTCTCACAAGAGCATAGCCCTTATTAAAAAGAGCAGGTTCTTGAAACCAAGCAGCTTGTTAAGATCCTGCTTTTAAGATAATTTATAAGAGTATATAGATTTTTTTTGAGCTCACACATTTAATAATTGTGACCTATTTGTGATTTCCCTGAATAACTCTCTGAGGTCTTTCACTACACTCCACTGCAGTAATAATCTTAGAGGTGGAACAGAGTCTCATTGCAAAACCAGTTTCATTAAAATTCCAGATATTATTCTTATGGATATTATGTTCCTGAATAGCTTCTTATATAGTCTTAAATTATTGTCTTATAACATTTGGATCCTCCTGCTTTGCACATTGATATGATATGCATCAGTTATATCATGTACACAGCACTGGGTGGTGCTTGATAAAGTTATATGCTCAGTTGATGCTAATAAATACAGTAGAATCTTGTGTCCACTCACAAAGTAAAATCTGTGCTATTCCATGCAGAAACTCTGGCTGAATTGAAAAGCCTTGCTTATCTGTATTTAGCAGTTGCTTGGTAAGGACTTCCTCTTCAATAACTGTTAATTTATAGTTATTGGTGTGTGTTTCTGAGTGTGGTTTTCTTCCTTCAAGCTGTTTGCAAAGGGTAGCTTCTGACACCTTAAATATATCAGCAGCTTTTCTTTTTAATTGAATTTTTTGATTTCTAATAGCTGAAATAGCCATTTGCATTCAATTTTCTTGAGAAAGAGGCATTTTGCATGATAGAAATAAAAAAAAAGACACATTGAAAAATATTAATAATAGAATGTTTTGAAGGGGCGGCAAAACTGCATCACTCAGTTGTATGCATTACTCGGTTGTGGATTATGTTATTTATCAATCAGAAAAGAATGCTATAAGCTGATATCTAAAATTATTTAAATCAAAAAACTAGTTAGCTCTGCCAGGAAGAAATACTTGCAGAGAGCATAATTAAAGTCTCTATATCTTGATACAAGCACTGTGATGGCGCCCAGTTATAGTATTATTAGCTGAAACTATAGTAGCTTGTCATACAGAATCAAAAGCATGGAGAAGAAAAAGAGAGAAATTATAACATCATAAAATAATTAATATCACCAAGTAGTCCCAGCAGTATCTCTTACTGCCTACTTGTTTACTATACTGTCACATTACCCCCCCCCTTCAAAAATGCCTGCCTGCAGGTGTTCAGAGCCTAAGTAACTGGCTTATTATTATTTCTATGCTTTTCTGGGTTCTCATCATCCTCCCAGCATCTTAACCACTCTTTTAGCTGCTTTGAGGGTCCAGGCAGGTCTGGGTAACACTCATAAAAACTTTATAGATGATGTGATGAGCCTATAAAATTTGCTGCCAGATACTATATTGAGTTATTGTTATAGTCTACTTACTTAACCTTATACTATAGCTTCCCTTAATGCAGATAGACTGCTAAAATTTTTTCTACCTCTTATTTATATTTCTTATTAACCTCTATAGCTGGGGGAGGATTCTCAATCTGGCCTAAAAAAAAAATCAGTAGCTGCCTTCCAGAGCTTATTTAGTGAGAACACTGAATGCACATAAATTAAAGCTAGTAAGTCTAGCTTATAAACATTATTAATCTGTTCAACAATACAGTAGAGGCCTGCTATCTAATAGTTCAGCTTGCAGCTAGAACAGTCTGTCTTCCAGGTACAAGCTGACACTCATACTATATCTTCTACTTTAAAATCAACAACTCTTTGGTGCTGATCTGCCTATTGCTGCTGGAAGTCCTGAGCCTTCTCAATGAGCTTCCAGGCATAGTTCCAGATGGCTTCTAGACACTGGACTCATTTTCAGGCATCATTCTGGTTCAAACACTTCATGGCAGATTGGTCTAGAAGTTGGGGCTATTACCAGTTAAAGAAGGTTTGTGATGTCATATCTTAGTCAATCAAGAATAGTGAGACCTCAGTTGACTCATAAAGCAGAACTGCTGCTGCAAAGTCTATTATTAGTAGCCAATCTGACCAGTCATTCTGATAGTGGTTAATAAAGAGTCTAAGGTGCTGTGCTATATGCTGGTTTATTATCTCTGTTTGGCCATCTATTTAGGTATGGTTCACAGTGGAGAGCCTTAGCTTCACACCTAAAATCTGACAGAATTTATTCCAGAAGTCTAAAATAAATTAGAGTCTTCAGTCTGATACAATGGTGTCTGGAGGTTCAGTTTACTGGTAGACATGTATTATAAAAAGCCTTACTATATCTTAGACTGTAGTAGTCTTATAGCATAAAATAGATATCAGCCTTTTCTCTAAGCAGTCTACCACTGCAAAGACAGAATTGTAACCATGTCAGTTCTTAAAAAAGCTTCAGAAGTTCATTGAGATATGTTTCCATAGCTAATCTAGTATAAGCAGCAACTGCAACAGTCCAGGGGGCTTATTATACAGGTTCTGAATCTACCAGCACATGTAGCAGTTAACAATATACTAATTAATGTTCTGGATTATATCTGGTTAGTAGTATTTTTTTGCTAGCAGTTTCCTCATCTTATTTTTTTTAGGGTGGGCAGTAGAAGCCTAGCAGTGTATTTTATTCAGGAGCTGTATTCAAAGATTTCCCTTATCTGACACCACCAGCTAACTTTGACTATATAATAATAGATTTTTTTCTAGAGACTATAAAGCCTTTCCTTCAGCAGCTGCTGCCCAGAGGTTTGTCAGAGATTCATGAGTATAGTTAATTTGTAGCAGGCAGTCTGCTAGATGCAACTTCTCCTGGATTGATGCCAGCTCTGCATGGGGGTTTTCCATCTCTTATACAATGTAAGGGTTAAGCCATTCTGTCTTTAGAAGCTGCTAGGTCTGGTATTTCTTTTTCAGATTATTCTGGGCTTCCACTATTGCTGGCTGCCAGAATAGAGTATTTGCTAATGAGTTCTGTTTCCCTGAGCAGTATTGAATCATGAAGTGAAACCAGGTGAAATACTCAGCCTACTTCACCTGCTGTGAGATCAGGATCTTAGTTGTCATAAAATATTCTAAAATCTGATAGTTAATTAGAATATTAAAAAAGTCCTCCTGCTGCAAGCCTTTCAGCTCCAGTCACTATTTTTTCAAGGCCTGTATAATGGCTAAGAGCTTCTTATTATGGATTACATAGTTGCACTCTACCAGTGCTATAGTTTTTGAGAAATAGGCCACTGGGTGCTATTGTCTGTCTCTATCCACATTCAACTAAGAGAGTACTCCAGCAACTACCTCATTCAAAGCATCAGTCTCCAGCTTGGTTGGTTGATAGAGGTTATAATAGATCAGTATTAAAGCAGATATTAGCTGTTCCTTAAGCAACTTAAAGGCCTGAAGACACTGGGAGTTAAAGTTAAAGAGCATGTTCTTTCTTGTAAGATTAAACAGAGGTCTTACAATGCAGCTATAGTCCTTAATAAACTGTTGATAGAAATTGCAAAAGCCTAGAAAGAATTGCACTTTCTTAACTATGGTTGAGAGCTTCTAGTTCTGGATCACTACCACTTTCTCTGGGTTGACCTCTATTTTATTAGTGCCAACAATGAAGCCTAGATACTTAGTCTGAGTAATATAGAATTTACATTTTTTAATGTCTGCTTGAAGCCCTGTCTTTTAAAGTTAATTTAGCACTTTGATAACATGCTCCTGGTGCTCTAGTCCATTCTGGGAATAGACTAGTATATCATCAATAAAGATGGTCATAAACTGGTCCAGATAATCTAAGAAGAGGTTGTTCACATATCTCTAAAAAATGGCTAGTTCATTAGTGAGCCTAAAGAGCATCACCCAATATTTGTAGGCTTTATAGCAAGTTCAGAATATTGTTAGATCTTCTGACTCAGGATCCATCCAGATCTTATAAAATACCTGCTAGATGTTAAGTTTAGTGAAGATTCTTGCTCAACTTAGATGTTCTAGAGTCTTATTAATTAATAGCAGAGAGTAGCAGTTCTTCTTTAAAATAGCATTTAGCTTCTAATAGTCCATATAGAGGCACAACCCCCTATTAGCCTTATAAACAAAGAGAATTAGAGAAGCAAAGAAAGCTTTACTAAAAACTATAAAACCTTTGCCCAGGTTTTTTATTAGATATTTCTTGGTAGCTTCCAGTTCCTCAGCAGATTGCTTGTACAAGAGGCTATAGTCTAGAGAGTTCTTCTCAGTAAGCTTAATATAGTGGTTATAGAAACAGTGTGATAATAGCTGATCAGAGACTTTCTTAGAGAACATATTTTATCAGAGACAATAATATACTAAGAAATATTTATTTAAGTAAGCCTCTTTATCTTCTTTTGTTGGTGGAGGTTGGGTTTTTTCCTCAATAATTCAATTAATTTCATGAAGACTAATAATGAAGGTTTTGCTCTCTTAAGCTCAGGCAGAGCAGTGAAAGCCTGCAGCTCTAATTAGAGCAATGTCAATCTTCAGGGGTTTCTTTAAGGGTTTCTTTAAAGGCTGTAAATAATACTATTTTACAATAAATTCTATCCCTTAAAAAGCTTGGTTCATCTTGGCTAGGTCCAAATGCCTATTTATAGCAGCAGTTTGGGGTGGTTGATACTTAGCAAGTCCAGTATCTGAAACTTGCTGCTAGATATTTGCCTTATCTTCTGCAGCTATGAGCTCATTGAGCTCTGGGCACTGGTTCAGCCAAATCAAGCATCTATTCTGTATATTTAACCAAACATCTTGCTCCTCACACCACTTCCAGCCTAGAATCATGTTATGATGCCCAAGATTGGCTATAAGCATAGGCACATTAGCCTGCTGGCACTTATTAACTATCAGATGCAATATAATTGTGTGGGTGATTTGTTCTTCAGTCTGGCCATCATAACCCTAAATGCAGTAATCAGAGTTCAGGGGCACCACTAATGTTTAAAAGTATTTAGCCACATCTCTTGCATAAGAAGTATTAATAAATATAGATCTATTAACTTCAGAGTTGACCAATGCCTTCAGTTCCACACTTAGTTCATTTCTTAACACATGATTAAGTACAACAAAGTGATTGCTGCTGAGCAACTTGCTCATGTCCAGCAAAGACAGGTCAACCTTATAGCTTTTTTCTAGAAAGAAGACTTTCTCTAGAATAAAGCTTTTTCTAAATTTTAATTCTTATCTGATACTTTCTTCTTCTTCTTCAGGGTTTTAATCTTCAAGGCCTTCTTGCAGGGACAATGTGGGATAATATAGCTGATCTTCTTGCAGTAGAAGTATTTTTCTTCCCACATCAGTTCTGCTCTTTGTTTATTATCTAGTCTGCTAGCCTTGAAAGCTGCAGGTGCAGCAGTCCTGGTGGTATACTTGTTATAGGGTTCAGCAGCAGAAGCAGTCCCAACAGATTTATAGAACTTGTTTCAGGCCTTAAACTTTTCAGCATTAATCTGCAGAATATATACTGCCTGAGAACAGGCAGTAGAGAATTCATTAAAGGTTCTAAAAATATAATAGTCTCAGGTGGTCAGGTTTTAAAGTTTGTCAGTGAGCTTGTTGAAAAACTCCTTCTTGTAGTCTTCTAAGTGCAGCTGGGATTCACCTGCCAGATGCATAAATTCTACTAAAAAGTTATAGTATTTCTGGTGTGATTCCATCTGGAGGTAGTGCAGTTGGTGTCTAGCTATTATACAGCAGTTCAGATTGAAGAAGATTGATTTCAGGTGCTTAAAAACCTTATCAGTAGTCTGATATTGGTTTACTGAGTCTTCTCAGAATCAGAGAGCTGCATGTCTGGCAGCACACCTACTAAGGCAACTCTGCACATATGCAACTTAAAGCAGATTGCTGGAGTAATAATCAGTATTAGTATTCAATTTGCCTTTTATCTGGGCTATTTAATTATCAAACTTGGATTCCTTTCTGTCAGTTAGGATGAGTGAGTCTGGGAGCTTAACAGTATATTTAGATTAATCAGAAACAAAGGTAGTTCTACAATCTTTATAGATTCTCACAGCCATCTCTGCAAAGGCATCTTAATATTTGTCTTATTTAATAATAAGTTTAATAATCTGACTTTCTCAGGCATTAAGTTGCTAGTGGAGGTTCTCAGTGTGATATTTTGCACAATTAATCTGATGCTTTTTATCTTTTTGATCAGCTTCCCACATGCAAAAAAGGCCTTCAAAGAGTTCTTCTGAATTATTTTGATATTTGGCAAGGAATTTAGTCTTGATAATTGTTTCTAGCTTATCAATTTCTTAAGAGAAAATAAAAATACATCAAAATTCTTCTGGTTTGAGAGATTCCTCAACTGCACTAATTAAGTTAAAGCTTGTAGACTTATCAGCAGTTTAAGCCATCTTATTATTCTTCTGGGTTCTGGGTTCTGGAGGTTCTTAATCTAGGCTGTAAAGTTCTGAAGTCTTAAAAATTGAAAGAAAGAAGGTTTGTCTATCCCCAAACATGTGTAGAGTTACTTATCACTCTGGATTGCACATAATATGTAACTAGGGTAAACAAGAAGGTTTGGTAAAATAAGAAGTTTAGGATTGATGCTTTTAATTATATAACAGTGCCCAGTTATAGTATTATTAGCTAAAACTATGGTAGCTTGTCATACAGAATCAAAAGCATGAAGAAGGAAAAGAGAGAAATTATAGCATTGTGAGGTAGTTAATATCATCAAGTAGTTCTAGCAGTATCTCCCACCACCTACTTGTCCACCACGCTGTCACAAGCACCACTGAAGGAGATCTATATTAGCAGCTTATTATTAATAGCAAGATCAACAGATGGAAAGCAAGAATCATAATTAATAGTAAAGCAATTAGAAACTTTATTAGCAATATTTTTATTATCAAGAATTATATTCTCTATCAGGTGAAGGAGAAACTCTATAAATTAATTATAGTAAATAAATCACCCAGCAACTATAGAAATAGATAAATATAAATGAAAATCAAAGAATTTACTCTGACAATTAAACAGCATTCTGAACAGATTAACCTGAACATCACATAAATTTTAAAGCATAATATCATTCTAGAAATACCCTGACTGAAGACATATAACCTCTATATAGACTAAAGAACTGAAGAGATACAGTTTGCAAAAACTTTCAAAAGTAATATAAGGCCTGAGAGGCAGCTTGAGAGACAATTAAAAACTATTAAAATTTAAGAAATATTAGAAGAAGCACTAAAGCACATATAATATTAGAGAGAGCAAGTTGGCATTTTATATATTTGCTCTAAAAAGATTGGGGAAGTAGAAACTCTAATAAAGAAATAAAAAACAGCTAAACTCTCTATTCAGAAAATAAAGAATATGTTACAGAAATATTAAAACTTCCAAAATATTTTCCAGAAAAGAGGCAAGAAACAACTTCCAGAACACCAACTATAAGACTATAAGATATTATTAAAATTAGATATATAGTTAGCATTCAAACTGATTTACCCTCTCTCAGAAAAGGAACATGAGGCACTACAAAAATATATTAACAAAAATCTAAAACAAGAATATATTAGGTTATTTACTTTATCTATAAGATATTCTATACTCTTTGTCTCTAAAAAGAATAAGAAGTTATAGCTCTGTGTAAATTATTGTCAGCTTAATAATATTATCATCAAGAACTGCTATCTGCTGCTGCTCATTTCAGAGCTTCAGAATAGATTTAGAAAGGCCAAATACTTCACCAAGCTAGATTTACATAAAGGCTATTATTGTTACAGACTAGAAAGAAGATCATGTGATAGATTATCTACAATTTATTTTTATAATTCAACACTACAATCCAATTCCACAATTTAAACTTATAATTTAAATCTATAATTCAAAACTATAATCCTATTCTATAATTCTCAAGGACTTAGGACAGGCAGCATATATATAATAATACTTCTTTCAGACAGAATCCAACCCTTGTGGTTAACTCATATAGCAACCTGTTATATAGGCATTGCTAGTAACACAGGTCTATTCATGCTCTTATATTGCTCACCCCCTTGTTTCTTGTCTTTAAGATAAACCAACAACCCCTTTAGATCTAGTTATCTAGGCTTGTTGTTACACTTCAACCACTTTTCTTGCAGGAAGCAAGGCATGTTGTAGGCACTTGAGAGACTGCAGGCATGGAGAGGCATATTTCCACCCAGAAACTGGCTCAAGTAGTAAGAGCTCTACAGAAACAGATTCAGCAGTTACAGAAGCAGTTACAGAAACAAGTTAATAAGAACATGTAGCTGTAAGAATAGATAAAATACCTCAGGCATCAGTTAAATAAGAGCAACACAAGACAGATGATTGAAGTGAGCTCTAACCAGAATTTGACTCAGTGGACTAAGGTGGCTAAACCAGACCTCTTTTATGGAGAAAGGAAGAAGCTCCAGATGTTTATTTCTTAATTAAAACTCTACTTCTTTTTCAATGCACCAGATTTCCTGAATGAAGACAGAAAGATCATGTTTGCAACAATTTATCTTTAAAGTATAGTAGCTCAATGGTTTGAACCCTATTTTCAAGACCAAATGCAAAAAGCACTAGAGGAATGTCAACTGAAGACCAATAAAGTATTTAATAGATTTTCTACTTTTGTGGTAAAGATGAAGCAGAACTTTGGAGACCTCAATAAAGTCAGAAAAGCTACCTATACTGTTATAACAATCTGGTAAAGGATCTCTGTTGCTGCCTACACTACAGAATTTCAGCAAGCTGCAGCATATCTAGATGATTAGTCAGACAAATCTCTTAACGTAATCAACCACCGAGTGGGCCACACCACCGAACAGGCCACCCAACCACTACCAAATATTTTCAAATTGCAATTAGACTATCAACACTGCAAGTATTGAAGCTATATACACTATATATTAATTGCTTAGCGCCTAGAGCATTGCACTCTAGTATGGCCTACTATATTACATGTGCTGCATGTTGGTGGTGCCTGCTTTTGTGGCTGTAGATCTGGCTGTGCAACCACTTCTTCCTGCTTTTGATCAGCTTCTTGAGCACATTGCAGTTCTTCTATGCCTGTTAGAATACCTTCAGTAGCTATATAGGATCTAGGTGCATTCCTCTTTCTTTTTTGGCACTGATTGGCAGCCTGTAACTCTTTGTTTTCCTGTGCCAGAAGGACTGTATTATGCATTGCAATCTAACAGCCCTTGACTAGTTGATTAAGAGCTTGATTTGCAGGACTTGGTGGGCTTTGAGAATGGTGTCTCAATAGGTGCTTAAGAGCCCAGATCTGAAGCTCCAATTCCTTGATATTATGAGGTGTCTCAGGGACCCAGAATGCTGATTGATTGCTATAAAATAAAGTAGATAGTATTGATGTCTTCATCTGAATATAAAGTCACAAAAGCACTTGATCAGGCTGATATGGAACTAAGCCAGTAGCTGCAAATCCACTGCAGATATTGGATGTGGATAGAGCTTCTGTTTGCACAGATTGATATGCAATCAGGAAGTCTTGTTTATCAATATAATTGATGCCAAGATGCATGCTTTTTTCAACCTTTTGCCCATATGCCTTTTTCAGAGATGCAAAGCAGCCAACATCAAGTAGTTGAAGAAGATGTGAAGAATGGAATAATATATATAATGAAATAATTATATTCTGGATGTAGAACTGATTAAATTCAGGTGTGATATGGCTTTTATGGCCATCAAAAATCAACAATTAATATTTTCCAATTGCACAGGCATGAGTATGCTTATGGAATATTTTTTTAACTTAAAGCAAGCCAAGTTAATTATTTATTCAGTTATTTTCACTGACCTCAATTATCCAGTCAGATGGTATATCTTTATACTATGAAGCTTGGTGCATCTTTCCTGCAAATATGATCATGGGAGGTAAGGCTCATCCAGATAAATTAATTAATTCAATAACAGTCACCTATTTGTGATTTTCAGGCTGTATAGATCTGGCACAGCTAGATCAATCTGAGCCAGTGATAACTTTGGCAGTTGATATCACACCCATTTGAAAGTCAGTCTTATCAAAGTTATAGATATCTTGATCAACTATATTATATTGTTGAATAATATCTCACATGTGTTAAAACTATTTATGGATGATTTTTGGATCTTCACATTGAGCTTATTAATAATTATATTTGCAGTTATATCTTGATTGAAGTTTCTTATGATGTTTAATAAATTGTTGTACCCAGTTCCTGCCAATAGTGGTTGGTATAGATGCTGATTTTGAACACTCAGCTAGTAGTAGATTGGCCATCTTCTGTATAGTGGCAGCATGAGGTGGCATACCATATTTATCCATAGATAATATCTATTCCACAAGGGTAGATTCTTCAATAGATGTGAGTTTTTGGCAATTTGGTGCTGAATTTGCACGCAAAGTGCGGCTGCGAAGACGCGCTGTCAAGGTAGATTTTGACACATCATATACTTTAGCAGCAGCTCTAATACTAGAAAATTGACCATTTTGATAGGCTCTAATTGCCAGAAGAAATCTGCCTTCTTTAGAGCTATCTTGATCACTCTGTGGTGCTGACATCTTGATTTGAATTTGTTGAGTATATTGCATCGCGTGTTGGGTGGCCTGTTTGGTGGTGTGACCTGCTTGGTGGTTGACTATGTTATGGAGCACTACTGTCAGGAATTGAAAGATGAAATCAAGAATAGATTAATAATTTATGAGGACCCTAAGGATCTGAATATGCTTATTAATTTAGCTATCAAGATTAACAACTATTTTTTTAAATGCTGTTACCAAGCTAATACCCCACAGCAGAACAACCAGCAGCATACTAAAAATAAAGATAATGCTATAGAACTGGACAGCACCAACCAGAAAAATTTCCAGAAGAACAAGTTCAAACAGCCTGATAAAAAGCCTTGAGAACCTAACCCCAACTGAATTAAGAAGCAAAAAAAAATGCTATAAGCAGAAACTATGCATTTACTGCAGAAGAAATAATTATATAAGATGAAAATACTCTAACAAGCTCAAAAAGAAAGAGAAGAAGCAAGCTGCTGCTATATAAAAAAAAAAGAAAACTATACTACATATTATTAGACTGCCTGTTATGATAATGACTGCAGTATCCATCAATCAGAAAAGAACACTACAAGCTGGTATTTAAAGCCACTTAAGTCAAAAAACTAGTTGGCCCTGTCAGAAAGAGATATTTGCAGGGAGTGTGGTTAGAGTCCCTATACCTTGATACAAGCACCACCAGAAAAGAACTATATTAGCAACTTATTGTTAATGGCAAAATCAATGGGCAGAAGGCAAGAATTATAATTAACAGTAGAGTAACTAAGAACTTTATTAGTAATACTTTTATTACCAAGAATTATATCCCCTATCAGGCAAAAGAGAAGCTCTATAAGTTGATTATAGCAGATAAATTATCTAGCAACTATAAAGATAAATGGGTGTAAATAGAAACTAAGGAATTCACTCTGGTAATTGAACAGTATTCTGAACAGATCAACTTAAACATCACATAAATCTTAAGGCACAACATTATTCTAGAAATACTCTGGCTGAAGACATATAACCCCTATATAGACTGGAGAACCAAAGAGATACAGTTTGCAGAGACTTCTAAAAGCAATATAAAGCCTGAGAAGCAGCCTGAGGGACAAAACTAATCAGAAAGTATTAAAATCCAGAAAATATCAGAAAGAGCATTGAAGCACATGTAGTACTGGAGAGAGCAAGTTGGTGTCTTATATATCTGCTCTAGGGAGGTCAGAGTAGTGAAAACTCTGATAAAAAAGCAGGAGACAGCTAAACCCCTTATTCAGAAAATAAAGAATATGCCACAGAAATATTAAAACTTCCAGAATATTTTCCAGAAAAGAGGCAAGAGACAATTATCAGAACACCAACTATAAAACCATAAAATATTATTGAAATCAAGAATATAGCCAGCATTTAAACTAATCTACCCTCTCTCAGAAAAGAAATATAAGGCACTACAGAAATATATTGACAAGAACCTAAAACAAGAATATATTAAGCTATTTACTTCACCTGCAGAATACTCTATACTCTTTATCTCTAAGAAGAATAGAAAGTTACAGCTCTGTATAGACTATTGCCAGCTTAATAACATCATCATCAAGAACTGCTATCTGCTGCTGCTCATTTCAGAGCTTCAGGATAGGCTTAGAAAGACCAGATACTTCACCAAGCTAAATCTACACAAAGGCTATTACCTAGTCTAAATAAAGAAAGGAGAGAAATGAAAAACAGCTTTTAGAACCTGCCTAAAATATTTTGAATACACAGTTATATTATTTAGGCTTACTAACATGCCTGCTACATTCCAGAGCCTAGTCAACAACACATTATAGAATTATCTGGACATCTTTTATATAGCCTATCTTGACAATATCCTCATCTATTTGGAAACCCTGGAAGAGCATAAAAAGCATGTGAAGAAGGTCCTGAGAGCTCTGCAGAATAAAAAGCTCTCTGTAGCCTCAGAGAAATACAAATAGCACACTCAGAAAGTGGAGTTTCTAGAATTTGTCATTACCCCAGAGTATGTGGAGATGGATGAAAGAAAACTGGCCACCATTAGAAAATAACCTACTTTTATTTTGGTTAAAGAAGTGCAATCCTTTCTTGAATTTGCCAACTTTTACTGGAAATTCATCTGGAACTACTCCAAGATTGCAAAACCCTTGATACAGCTTATTAGAAAGAAGCAGAGCTTTAAATAAAAAGAAGAACAGTAAGCAATATTTAAAAAGTTAAAGCAGAAGTTCTGTAAAGAACCTGTTTTGAAAATCTATAACCCTGAGAAACCAGCTATATTGAAAACAAATGCTTCAGACTATATCATCAAAGCATGTCTTAGCCAGCCAGATAAAAAAAGCAGGCTATACTCTGTTGCCTATTACTCCAGAAAGATGACACCCCCAGAGCTAAACTATAACATTCATGACAAAGAATTACTGGCCATTATTACAGCCCTAAAGAAATGGAGGCATTACCTAAAAAAAGCCAAGCATCAGACTCTAATATATTGTGATCACAAGAACTTGGTTTACTTTACTACCACTAAGGAGCTGACTTGAAGACAAGCTAGATAGATTAAGAAGTTGGTGCAGTATAATATCCAGATCACCTACAGAAAGGGAAGGAAGAATACTAGAACTAATACTTTTAGCTGAAAACCAGACTATAAGACAAGAAAACCCAGAATTCAGTCAGCAATCTTCAGAACCAAGGCAGATGGCACACTTGTTCTAGCTAAACAGCTAGCACTGATTTTCTGAATCACTAGTTTATAAAAGGAGGAAATCAAGAAGGCCTATAAAAATAACTCTATAGCCCAGAAATTGATGAAGATTCTAGAAAAATCTGAAACACAGAAACCTGCAGAAAAGAACCCCAACATAATTATAGAAAAAGAAGGCATCATTCTATATCAAGAACTAGTCTATATGCCTGTCAAACTTCAAGAACAGCTGGTTAAAGATATCCATGAAGCCTCAGCACATAGCCACCAAGAAATGAATAAAATTATTGAATAAATCACCAGGAATTTCTACTTCCTGGGGCTTAAAAAGACAGTATAAAAAATGGTCTCTCAATGTAACCTTTATATAAGAAGTAAGGCTGCTAGGCACACTTCATATAAATATCTACAACTCTTAAAAGTGTCTAAAAGACCTTAATAGTCTATATCTCTGGACTTTATTACAGATTTGCCAGAATCAGAGAAACCCCTGATCAAGGTAAAATATAATTTAATCCTGGTTATTATAGATAAGCTTATTAAATATGCCTACTTCCTACCCTACTGGAAAACAGCTAATACAGATGACTTGGTATATACTTTTCTATAGGTAATTGTGGGGAATCATAGTCTACCAGATAAAATTGTGTCAGACAGGGACAAGCTAGTCACATCTAAGTTTTGGCAATTCTTGACACAACAATTGGGCTCTAAACACAAGCTGTCAACAACAGCACACCTACAGACAGATAGACAGACTAAGCAGACTAATCAAACCCTAGAACAATATCTTTGCTGCTACATCAATTATTAACAGAACAACTGGGTTGAATTATTGCCTTTAGCTCAGTTTACATACAATAGTGCAAAGACTGAAGCCACTCAGGAATCACCATTCTATGCTAACTATAGGTTTAAGCCTACAGCATATTAAGAACTTATTTCTGGCAAGGTTTTGACTCAGAAAGGAATCCTCAAGGCAGACCAGTTAAAAGAGCTATATCAATAGCTAAGCCTGGATGTCCAATTCATTGCTTACTAAGTGGCCATGTACTACAATCAGCAGCACCAGGAGGCACCTAAGTTTAAAAAGAGGGATAAAGTATACCTTCTTAAAAAGAACATTAAAATATAGAGGCCTAGTAACAAACTAGATTTTAAAAAGATTGAACCTTTCAAAATTGAAGAACAGATTAGGAAAGTAAACTATAAACTCAGATTGCCAGAAAACATGCAAATACACTCTGTTTTTTATGTCTCTCTGTTGGAACCAGCACTGATCCATGCAACAGTTATTACCAAAACTGAAGAAATACTGCCTGAGAACCCAGAAGCAGACCAAAAATATAAAGTTGAGAAAATACTAAACAGTAAATATATAAATAGTCAGTTTAGATACCTGATAAAATGGGCAGAATATAATGATTCAGAAAACACTTGAAAATCTTCTGAAAACTGTGAAAGATGCAAAGATCTCATTAAAGAGTTCTATTTCTGGAACCCAGATCACTTAAAGCCAGAAAACCTACCACCTCAGAGAAAAAGAGGTCAGCCAAGAAAGAATCCCAAAAAGAGAAATGGGATAAATCAGATAAATCAATCCCATTTAAGACATTAGGTAAATCAACATTGATGACTGAGTTGAAAGCTACTGCCTGAGTATTTGAAGAAGAAGAATTGGCATCTGAACCCTTATAATATAATTTCTTAGAATGAGAACTTTCAGAACCCTTAGTTTCAGCCTCTAGATGCTTTAATTTTTCAAGATTTTTAACTGTCTTTGCTTTTCTCTAGAGCATTAAGGAACCCCAGCAACAAAGAAAATCTTGCTGTTTTTAGGCTTGATAAAGGCAACTCAGGCTTTTCTGCAACAAATTAAGAGTTATTTGCTCCTCCTTCTCTGCCTTATTAATGGCTTGTTTTAACCAATCAACTAACTACATCAGCAAGGGGACAAATAAAGAAATAAAAAACTTCACAGTTAGCCCCAGAGAGACTACTGTTATTATAAGCATTTAACTCTCACTGGACACACTCCCTACAGCAGGAATATCTGGGATTTATTTTGCAAACAATCTCAGGATCCCCATTCTTTTGACAGGCTTGAAGAAGAAGACATAAATTGCAGGGAATAAACATCTCATCATCTAGCAAATCAATCTTGTCAGCCAGGATCAAGCATTCCCAGTGTTTGACAAACTGAGGATCAGAATGCTTGCATTTAAAAGGTATAATAATAACAGACTTACATGAAGGAAAAGCCAAAGGCACAGACAAATCTTTAGGCTGAAGATTTCTAAGGGAAAAGGTAGTGTTACAAACTAGAAAAAAAATCACATAATAAATTGTCTACAATCCATTTCCATAATCTAACACTACAATCCAATTCCATAATTTAAATCCATGATCTAAATCTATGATCTAAACCTATGATCCAAAACTATAATTCTATTTTATGATCTCCAAGGACCCAGGACAGGCAGCATATATATAATAATGCTCCTTTCAGACAGAATCTGACCCTTGTGGTCAACTCACATAGCAACCTGTCATATAGGCATTGCTAGTAACACAGGTCTATTCTTGCTCTTATATTGCTCACCCCCTTGTTTCTTGTCTTCAAGATAAACCAACAACCCTTTTAGGTCTAGTTATCTAGGCCTGTTGTTACACACATATACCATACTAAATCATATCAGAGTTTAATGTTCTAACTGCTAAGCAATCGATATCTAGGATATATAAGCTTCAATTTTTGGTTTGTTGTTAGACAATTAGCTATTGAATATATTTAGTGGTGAGGAGGTGTCTCACTCACTTATGTGTCTCGCTAGCTTATAGATTACGTTACCTTGATAGTAAATTTTAGTGTGGACTGAAGGGGTTAGCGTCTTTTGCTCCATACACCCCGCGGTCCACACTCCACCGACTCCGCAGCCTGCCAGTCATCAGCCGAGGTGGGGGCTCTTCAAGCACTCGGGATTTGTTATTTGCCGCTGCCAGAGAAGAAATTCCCACGGAGCGACTCGTCCAAGACAGTAGGCCTTATCCAACCCCTCTTTGAATTTCTCCGAATCAGAAAAGTATGTCGATCTTAGAACCTACTTTCAGATGTTGCCGTAACGTGATCATGAATATTTCGCTGCGGGCCCAGGGAGGACACATTCTGAGACCCATGCGTAGTTAATTAACATGTACGTATAAACATGACTCCCGGCCTAATTTGAATTCCAGCAACGTGATTGAGATGTTGTCAAGCCTCATCAACATGCAAACTAACCGTTGGATGGCGACACTGGTAGATCAATGACAATATGAATGAGCCCTCGTGCTAGACCGCGTCAATATGCGTGTTACATATCCTTTTATCTAGCCACTCTGTTGCCCGGCTCGACCTGTCATTTCTCGAGACATTTGAACCAACTAGCGAATTCACGAGCCTGATTTGATTAAATTGAATCTCCCAACTAGGCTACGACAGACCAGGTAGTTCCCATGCGTGGTCAACAGGATCGAGTCAAGGTGAGTCGCTGGTTCCGGCCAGTTGGTGGAAGCTAAAAGATATCAAGCAACAATTTCGATGGATTCCCAGTATTTCCTGTGTAGTTTCCTGCGTGCTGAGCATGCATTTGTATTCTGATAGTCTCGGAAAATGCGCTAGGTCCGCCTCGTCATCCTCAGATTTCTAAGCTTTCCATTCCTTTCTCCCGCTGCCCTGCATTGCTGTTGTTGACAACTCGTCGCATTCCCCCATTGGTCTCCAAGACAGCGTGGGCTCTAGTTGCCTTGCTGCATAAATGTTATTGGGCACTTTGGGCAGCAAGGCGAGAAAATTCGGGAGACGTGCAATAATGATAATAATAATCATTCACTAGTCGCCGGCTCAACATACATAAGTCAGTCTTGTTTATCGCCTTGGACCCTTGCGTCGTGCTTCCTCGTTCCCCTCGCAGCCTTACTATGCCCAACTCCGCCACCAGGCCCAACATTGGAAGCGATCGGGTCAGGCTGTTGATGTTTTGCGCTCGGCGACTCGCGCACTATTATTTAATTAGCCAGCACCGAGTAATATATTATATTATATCACTGTCATCCAGACTCCGACCTCGCTCCTTCAATCTACCTTTACTTACACATTCTCTCCTTGCACCCCAAAACAGGTGCACATAAGCTCACTGAACCATTTCGAACCCTTGATCAACTTCTTTCCCCTTCGTCGAGCGGCTAGTTACAACTCGAAAAACTGGATCAGCTTACATACTCGACCCCCCAAAATCCGCACGCCCATACCTGTTACACCTAAAAATAAGCCAAAAAGCCGGCTTAGAACTCGACCGTCACGCTCAACTCAGCCGCTGGACGAACCCATTGAACGAGAGCAGCAGATCCCGCAGATCCTTTGCGAAGGCCGAGGACCTGGCCACAAAGTTGTATTTATATCCGAAGGTTATTTTGTCCTGAGCTTTCCACTGGCAGAAGAGCTTGGGTGGGATAATTCCTTCAGTCTACCTTGTTCTCTATGTCGTACGTCGTCCTTCGAAGTGCGGGCTTCATATTAGGTCATCCCACTGATCCGAAGTCTTTTACGAACAGGTTCAACATCACCATTGGTCACACAAGTCCGCATGATTCGGATGAATCGTCCCTAACTGATGAGGAGGACTCCTCGGGCGTCCAGGTTTCACCACCGTCAGTCGAAGGAAGTCACGAATACCAGGATCCATATGACGAGGAGTGGGCGCATCTGCCATATCCGGACGAATTGAAACCGTCAGATTCAGCTTCTCGGCCAAGGACATCACACCGTAGCCGCAACACCATCCACGGTTCGCGGTCGGGTTCGGGCCGTCGCCACTCATCGAGACGACATATTGTACAGGATCGCGAGACTTATTCCCACAGACCTCGCCGCCATCATTCACCTCCATCTCCTGAAAGTGTGGACTCCGGCGACGAATACGTGGGCAGTTACGCCCGACCGCCGCAAGAAAGGCGATATTGGCCACCTGTGACACCTGGACCCGCCCCAGGGTATGCACATAGTTCGTCTTCAGGGCCGTCATACAGCTTTTATCCCCACAGTGCCATTCCACACGGTTTCCCAAATCCGGGGGGCCCTCATCCACCCTCCGATCAGTTGGTAAGTTTAGGACATCTCGGACAATTGGGCCACCCGGCGCAATATGGAAATATCCCTCCTTATGGATACGGTCCACAATACCATCATCCCCACAGTGCTGCTGTACCACCGAATTTCGGCCATGACCACCATCCTGGACGCCCTGGGCATCATCCGCACCACCAGCAGACTCCATCACGGGGTAGGAGCGGCGGACACAGCCCACCGCAACCGCCAATGTCGCATCATGTTCCCTCCCATGGCCCTTCTCCGTACGGCCCTCCTCCTTTCAGCCCTCCTGATATGATACCATATGGTGCCGCATATTTTCCTTACAACCAACCGTATCCTATGGTCCCAGGGATGGTAACTCCGTCATATTTCAACCCATACCCACGTGTGTCGTCTCCATCACAAGCGGAGACTACACCAGCACCGGCGACGTCTCAAGTAGATACGGCAAAAGATGATGCAATTGCGAGACTAGAGAAGCTGATCTTGGACGAACGTGCGGAGCGAGAGGCCAAGGAAGCGGCACGTCAAGCTGCTATTGAGAAAGAGGCCGCTGAAAAAGCTGCCAGGGAGGAACGGGCTGCGGCTGAGAAAAAGATTATCGACGAAGCGGCGGCGAGAGCAACGGCTATAGCCAAGGCGGAAGCTGAAAAAAAGGCTGCAGAGGAGGCTGCTAAAGCAAAGAAAGTGGCCGAAGAAGCGGCAGCGGCGGTAGCAGAAGCAGCAGCGGCAGCAAGGGAGGCGGCAAATGCGGCGGCAGCAGAGGCCGTTGCTGCAGCCGCAGCAGCCGCGAAACCTCCCCCGGAGAAGAAGAAGCCTATTAAATTCAAAGATGCAGTTGGAAGAAAATTCAGTTTCCCTTTCCACCTCTGCTGTACGTGGGAGGTAGGTCACTTTAACATTCTGGTAAATCAGGTGTTCACCGTTGACTTGTCTTGTGCCAACAACAGGGCATGGAAGAACTTATCCGCCAGGCCTTTCTCCACGTTGAGGTTATAGGACCGCATGTCGCTGAAGGTCATTACGATTTGGTGGGACCGAACGGCGATATCATTCTTCCCCAAGTTTGGGAGACCGTGATTGAACCAGATTGGACCATAACGATGCACATGTGGCCGATACCCGAGAAACCCAAAACTCCTGAACCTCCACCTCTCCCTCCCCCTCCCCCACCTCCTCCGCCTCCCCCACCTCCGCCCCCTGCCGAAGAGGAAGATGCTGCCGCGGCTACTGTAGAGGAGCCGAAGAGAAAGCCAGAGTCCGCAGGTAAGCTTAACCTTCCCCCTCTCCCTTTGGGTTCATTCCTCGCTCCCCTCAGAGCGTCTGCCCAATAGAGACGGACCACAGCTCCTTTGTGATTCCTTTGATGAGAGCCCTTCCATTCCCCCAAGAGAGGTGTACTTAACTTTAACCCTTGCGCCGTACCAGGTTCCAAGAAGTCCCGCCAGAAAATCTCCGATCCTTCAGCATTTGCTATGTGGATGGTTGGCGGAAAGCCAAATAGACCTTTAAAAGTGGAAAAAAAGCCTGAAGTGGTACAGCAAAATGGCGATTCTTGTTGCGTCATGTGAATGAGGTGGGTCTCCGGCTGCCGGAAAATGCGATTTAATTAGATGCGGGGCGAGGATCAGGATTTGGGAAGTCCAATCAACCTGCTAGACGGGACACGCCAGTGGATAGTTCTTCGAATTATCACTTCCATGAGGTGTGTCTATCTACGTTAGGCTTCTCTATCGGAAAACTTTCATAACTGCCTAGAGATCTCGCTTCTTACTCGACTTCCGGCTCTTCGAACCTGCTTTTTGCATGGGCTACTTTGGGGAGGCATGGCTTTTCCTCTCGGTGTAACCGGGATTGGTTTCTCATGCCTCAATAGGGGACGGGTTGATGTGTTTATAATGAGTTTGCTGTGACGCCGTCTTCGTCATCCAGCTACTCGGGATTCACTCAATGGTAATTAGGAGTTCCGACGGGACGGGCTCTTGCATTTCAAAGAAAAAAGCAAAGAAAGAAAAAAAAAATTTGGAAGAGCGGTTCGGGTTTACCTATTTGTTCTCATATCGGGCTGCCCTAATCCATGACTTATCGCTTATACTTGTCTGATACCCTTAGAGATCTATCAACCGCATCAGGTGTCCTGCGTGCTACGAATGTGACACTTCATGTTGAAACAGCAATTGACTTGATTCTCGGCCTTTTATCATTGCCTCTGTTGATTCTTCATTTCTCATTTACCAGTCAAATAGCTCGTTTAACTCAGTCTTTTGAAGTGCTCTACGACCTTGGTACCTGCTCTGATATTAGCACCAAAATGGATTTCGTGTTCCTTCTTGGCACTGAGATGGGCTGTGAAATGGGTACAGAATTGGGTGGCATAACAAGCGCTTGCTGTTATCTTGGATAGCGCTTAGTCGACCCACGGTTGTTACGGTCATTAAGGCCGTCTCAGTGGAGGCATCGTTTCTAACTGTTTACTTATGGGTTGTGGTTTACAGTTGGAGTCTTGGGGCTTCATCCCAAGCGGTGAGCTTCATGTTCAAGGATCCAGCTAGTCATCCTTCGAGGCAACTAAGTCGCCATGCCTACATCACCCTCTTTGCCAATTCAAACCTCCATGGTTGCTAGAGTTTGAAAAAATGCTGATATTACAATGGAGCCAACTTCTAAATTTCCCGGTCGTGATCCCAAGACCTCAACGATGACTGCTCAGGTATGGCTTTGGCGCTTCTGCACTGAATTCCATTAAGAGTTGATTCAGCACTGAGAAGGCCAGAACCCCCAGCGCAAATATAAGGAAACCATGGAAATTTTCTATCTCTGTGGGAGGAGAGGTTTCCAATCTTTCAGAGCTTCATCAGCATCGTTATCTAAAAGGTCGCTTGCAGTACCCTGCTTAACTTTATCTGTAGATTCTCGGGGATAGGCTCGCCTCGCTGTGGAAACTGAACCTGTCGACCAGAACGGGGCGGACTGGAATTCGTTGTGCTGCAGTATACTGTCGTCCGTGTTCTCTACTCTCCGGGCTGGAAGAGGGGGTCTCCACTCGTTAGCGTCTTTCGGTCCATGGACATGCCTCGAGCTGGTAGTTGAAGACCTGGATGAGGAACTGGCGTCATCATTTGGATCGTGCCTAGAACTCAATGAGGCGGGCTTTTTTGGTACAGGCGGTGGTGCTTTCGGTTCTCCCAACGCGGTGTCCGATGCTGGCATAAATGTGCTAGTTTCCCCAAACAGAACTTCCTTGGGTTCTGTAACTGTATCCGATTGATGAAGCAGCATATTCGATTTTCCATGTCGCCTTGGCGCTGGAGGCTTCGGTGGAGTGATTCCCTTCGAGGATGCGGACTTGCTGCAATCGGATCCTGAATCCTTCCTTTCATCGGCTGAACCCGGTCCGTAAACCCAGTCTGGTTCTCCGGATGGTGAGAAAGGGTTGGATTTGCGATGCGGATTTGGAATCAGTCCATCCGTTGGAGGTTTAACTGTTGATCTCACTGGAGCACCTTTTCTCTGTCAGTTAACATATGTGACTATGGGAGGCTTCTGGGTTACATACCTAAGTCCAGCCACCATTTATGGTGATCTGAACTAGCTGGCGGCAAACCGGGCGCGATAGATCCATATCCTGTCAGCTCACCATCTTCTGTATCTTCAATTCCAACACTTGTAGTCAGGTCACCGACGTCGTGCCTCCGTTTGTCATAGAGAAACCGACTCAGCTGATCCTTCAATTTCTCGTCAACGATGCTTATTGTACACTCAAATGTAGCCCAGACGGGACGGTGATCCGAAAATCGGAGATCAGCTGTGTTGTAATGCTGCTGTCGGAGATTTGTCCCCTTCCACAGAACCCTATCACACCAGGCGGGAATGCGGGCTTTCTCTCTAAAAGGCATCAGTAAGTCTCTGGTGTAGAAATCTATGCAATGACCTTACGAATTATCGTATTCATCTGTCCCTATGTTATATTTGTACGTCGGAGGGAAATTGATCGGGGCCTCCGAGTAGAATTGAAATGTCCTGCCTGCGACCATTTGCAGGTTCAACTGTATAATGTCAGCAACAAGAAAAGCGTCTCTCACATGAAGCGAGATACCTGGTCATTTTCGTATAGCTTATCGTACTTCCTTTGCTGGATCAGCTCCCTGACTCTCTGATCGCTGAGGCCTATTCGATAGTTAAAGTCACCTAGCCATATGATAGTGTCGTGATCTTCAATCGATCTGTTTCTTTGGAACCGGAGACCGTTGCTGATGGTCTCGTAGTCTCTGTTTCTCTCGTCATAGTTGGCGAATCCAGCGGCGAGATGCGCGGTAACGAAGCAGATCCGCGTGTTTGAATATTCGAAACGGATGGCGCATCCACCTTTGTTGCCCGCAATCCCCGAAAGACCAGTCTTTGCGTAAACCCGTTAATAGGTATAACAAACACATGCAACGAATGAGAGCGAGGCTTGCCTTTTTCACACTTCCTTCCACATTCTTGATATCTCCGAGCACATCTGCTTTCACGTATATTAAAAGAGCGGCACCAACAAGTTGGCCACTTCGTAGTAGCACATATTTCCCGGTTCCTTTTTGCTCGGAATGGCGATTCAAGCAATCCTTCACAGCTTCTTCCCAGACTCTGCGCGTCTTAGGATCGGTAGACATTATCTGCTGCGGACTTAATTCCACAATCTCCTGGAACCCAACAGCAACAATTGTAGGGTCCTCCTGAGATTCCTCCAATGGCGGAAACAGCCACGGGGAAAGGTCAGCGGTAGCACCCTCACTTCGTCCGTTCAGATTGAAGGTTCCAACCCATATCCGTATGGTTTTAGTCGACGAATATTCTGAAACCCGCCGGGCCAGCTCAGCGGTGACCATGTCGTTGATCGGATCATACAAATGCACCGACGCTTGGTTTGTCAAGTTCCCTAATAGAAGGTCTATTGTATTTTGTCTTGCCTTATCGGCAAAGTTATTGACATACAAGCGCGTAGCACTCTTACGCGCATCTGCCAATGCCCCGGCTAGTGACATTTTGCCGTACCTTGTAAACGAACTCTTGAGCGCGCCTGTACCGGCATAGATCTTCGACAAAGCATCGCCATTATCTGCCCACAGACTTGAGTGTCTCATCTGAAAGTCCGAGACTACTGTTCCCCCTTGCTGAAGTAAGAAGGATTCCAGGGCCATGAGACTGATTATTGTTTGTACGAGATTCGTCCTGTCGAGACAGTCAAGACAATTGGTCCGGAACACACCCTCCTGCTGTAGAATAACGGTTGAGCTCTTAGATTCGCTCTTTTCGCTGGAAAAGGAATCCGCTGCGCCGACGACATCTTCGGATAGGAAGTATGCAAACCCTTCTAAGGAATGTTCAATCTTATGTCTGATTTGATTGCTGCCTTCGTAGCCTATTGGCCCGCGAGTTTCTGCGTGGAAATCAAATTCCGTGGCCCGCAGAAGGCTGTGTTCCGACGATGCGCCGGCCTCACCTTTGCGCCTGAGGGAGCTTCTCGCAATATGTTCACGAAATTTGGCTGACAATTGCGCCTCCCCGGTCTTTTCCTCGCTAAGGAGGTTGATGACGTGTACCGCTCCATATTCCAGTTCAAGATACTCGAAGTGTTTATCGAAAGCATGCTGCGTGGCCTCGAAAGACCGGGTAATTTCAATTTTTTGTTGTCCAGGGAGAAGACCCGGAGTCTGTTCCCAGAAAATGGGCACGGAGCCGCGCACTTGAACATAAGAAAAACTTATGCCTGGGGGGCACCATAGGACGGTTTCAGTCTCCACGAAATTCGAGACGTTTCCATCATCGTCAATGCCTCTAGAATTAAATCGAGTACCCGCCCGCCGCGAAGACTGGCGAGATATTACGGTCAACGTAGAAGGGAGATTGGACCGCACTTGAGGCAGCAAGGGAACAGAAGCCGGAATTGTAAGTGTACCAGCAAAACCTCGTATGACAGACGTTAGGATGCGGGATGAATCAAGATTTGCCCTCTCATGAGCTGCCAGGCGGCTTCTGAAGAGTAGGAGAGGGCTGATCATGTAAGAGTTCCAGAGCATGTCTTCATCGAGACTATCCATGTCAAAGGCAGCCGATGCATTGGAACTGACAGCATGTCAGCTGCGACCAGTCAACGAGCACCTGGTTCACTCACCGGTCCTGAAGACGGTCGGTAAGGTTGAAATCAACGCTATAGTAGAAGCTACCATCATTCAGAAGCTTCTTGAGGGCCAGGAATGGATGATCTGTGACAACGTCCCTGCCCTCATAGCCGGTACCATAATTGAGCTCTTCTGCTGCGAACCGGGACCCCGACTCGTAATCCACCCCGTTTTCGTAATCGGAGCGGTTTATGCAAACTATCCTGATCAGTTTTAAGGTCACCTGGCGATGGGATATGGGGAAGTGGCAACATACAGAATTCTACATTGTCGATCCTCAAGATGGTTTCCCCCGGCTTGACAGTTGCAGCCCTGGAGGAAACAGTGACAACACATAAAAAAACATCATTATTCAATGTGATGAGGCCAAGAGTACCATGTCCGTCTGCGAGGTGTCTGTAATTTCTAAGATCAACAGAAGAAAGACTAGAGAATTCGACCATGCAGCGGGGCGTATCATTGATCTGGTAGGTCGTGCTATTCAGCGACTCTGCTGGCGTTGGAGTGTGTCGGAAGATCAACGCATATTCGTTTGTAGCCAGAGCAATTGTACGTTGGGGGTGGTCGCAACAGAGAACACGCAGGGTAGACATGGTCCAGACAAGCAATGTGGTCTACTAGCAGAGAACGGACTATCCAATTGCCGCAGTTTTTTTTTCATCTGCTAAAGCACATGACAATGTCTAGGTACATAGGCCCACCCGTTTTCAGAGCTTACCCTCAGTGCAAGAAAGCGAGCGGGGTGAAGCTACAAAGGTATATGGTTCCGGCAACAGACAGAGAAGAGAGAGAGTAGCGCCTGCCGCGTCTCAGGCCGCAAGTAAGGCAGGTAGACAAGCTGCTTTGCCAACTGTAACGGGCAATAAAGATCTGACTCGGATATATGTACAGAGTACTCCATACTCCGTACTGGGCCCAGTTATGTTCGAGTCCTAGGAGCAGGTTAGCAAGGGCCGGAGAGTGGCCCGGTCAGCTCGCCTGCTCCGCTCTTCCCGCTCCGGCTTGGCGTGAGCTTGAAACCACTCCCTTGTAGCGTGGTCCCGCAGCTGTCGATGCACTCGCCGTACGTACTGCAGATGTATGGAGTACTTGTTCACAACTAAAGGAAGCGGAAAGTAGGAATATAGTTTGGTCCATGTGATTGATATTGTTACAATACCTGAGTCATCTTCTGCCCTCTCAGTTCTCCTGTTCCCAAGCGCTCGACTGCAATTGTTGACCACCAAGTAAATATACTACTAGTTGTAAGAGATATTATTTGCGAATGCCTGCCTTGACAATGAAAATCGAACATTCGACTGAAAGTTGGTAGATGCACATTATTAGACAGACCTCTAGGGAATAACTTCAGAAAAGTACTAACCTCTTAGCAGAGCCGTTGCAATACTTGCGGGCGTACATTTTTAAAATTTCAAGTCCACAAGCAATATAATTTGCTGCAGTCCATCTTGGTGGAAAGTGCAATAGTGCACAGCGTGAGAATCCAAGATATGCGCCTTCAGTTCAGTTTGGATAGCCGTGCCTGGAGAAGGGCCTGCACACTGTGACTGGCAGAACTGTAGACGTCACCCAGGCTTTGGACCCTGGACAGGATGTGATTTTCGATATCAGCCCGTTTCCTCACTAGCTCAAAGAGTCGTTTCATCTGAGCTGCACGGTACTTGATGCTATTGGAGGATTAGATATTGACGGTTATCTGAGTTTTCAAAAAAGGCATGCGAAACGCCTTGTAGACATACAAATGCGACCTTTTGGCATGAACCAGGTCTAATATACCTGCCTCAACCTTCTGGACCCTTGACCGGTGGTTGTCCTGAAGTTTCTGCCTCTCTTTGTTGCGCTTCTTCGTCTGGACATGGAAGAGCGTCAGCCCGCTTTGGAGCAAAATTTGGACTAGACACCGCATCTCGCTCACAGATTCATTCATTTCCTTCACAAGCTCGCCAAATGGACCCGTGGATACCTGTCCATCTTGTCTGTGGGACTGTGGTTTTTTAGGTTGACGACAGGGAGAGTAAGACTGGCGACCTCCTCGCCTCCTAGCCATAGTCCAGTTCTAGTCTGGAAGCGCAAGATATTCGAAAACTAGATAACTTGGTTATGCCATGCGAAGTGCGAGCCCTCGTTTGTCACCGCTCTCAACCACTCAGCTTGGACGGTGGCCAAGAAACTGAGTAAGTTAGGTCTGTTGGGTATGTATGGAGTGCGGACCACCCCCACAAATACAGTAACTAACGCGCTCGGACCGAGCGAGCCGCATTTGCACCACATCAACACCAATATATTAGAAAACTAGATATCTAACAGCACCACGCAATAATTGAAGCTAGCATAAATAATAGACTTTTTTTTAGGACATTTGACTCTAGTATGACCAATCACATTGCAGTTACTGCACCGCGGTGGTGCCTGTTTTTTAGGCTTCAGATTCTGCTGCTCAACCACCATCTGCATCTGCTCAGCTTCCTGAGCATATTTCTGGCCTTCAGCACCTGTTAGAATACCTCCAGTAGCAAAATAGGATCTGACTGTCTCTTGCTTCCTTTTCTGATGTTGATTAGCTGCATGAAGCTCCTGAACCTGCTGCTGAAGCATGATAACTTCATGCATTGCCATCTCACATCCTTTTGCTAGTTGACTGATTGCTTGACTTGGTGAGCTCTAAGAATAGCAGTTAACTAGGTGTTTGATTGGCTGTATCTGATACTGCAGATCCTGAGTTGAATGTGGTGTCTTTGCAGTCCAGCTAGCTGAGCTATGAGAAGAAGTTGGTGGTGTTGATGTCTTTAATTGAACCGATTCAAGGTATGAGAGCACCCTATCTGGCTTATAGGGTACTAGACCAGTAGCTGCAAATCCACTGCATATATTAGATGCAGATAATGCCTGTAATCATGCATATTGATATATAGTTAAGAAGTCCTGTTTATCAATATGATTGATGCCAAGCTGCATGGTGGTTTGGATCTGCTGGCTATATATCTGCTTCAATGGTGCAAAGCAGCTAACATCAAGTAACTAGAGCCAATATAATGAATGTGGCAACATATAAAGAGGTAAGATTTGATGCTTGCAGAAATGATCAAACTCTGCAGTTGCATGGCTGTTATGGCCATCTAAAATCAATAGCTGATATCTTCTAACTGTATGTGCTGCTGTATCCTATCAAACACTTCTTTTAATCAGAGCATGCCTAGCTCATCATTGGTCCATCTATTTTCACTCACACCAATCACCCAATCATGTAGTATATCTTTATACCATGTAGATTGATGGATCTTGCCAGCAAAGATGATCATTGGGGGTAGAGCTCAGCCAGTTGCATTGATTGTCTCAATAACTGTCACCCATTCTTGATTACCTGGCTGCAGAGCTCTAACACAACTAGTAGTGTGATGAGAGCCAACAATCTTTGCTGTAGATGCCACACCCATTTGAAAGCCAGTTTCATCAGAGTTGTAAATATCTTGTTCCACAATACCATACTTTTGTATGGTATTATGAACAAGCTGAAACCATTATTTGATAATCTTTGGATCTTCACATTGAGCTTATTGATAGTCATATTTGTGATTGTATTTAGACTAAAATTCTTTATGGCATCCAATGAATCTTGTCACCCATCTCTCACTGACTGTTGAAGATGCTCCTTTCCGATCAGATAATATTAGATTGGCCATATTGCGTACAGTAGCTTGGCGTGGTGGTAGGCCCTGTTGATCCATATCCAATATCCATTTGATGAGTGAAGATTCTTCAGTAGTAGTGAGCTTTCAACCATTTGGCACTGCATCTACACGTGCAGTACGCCCATGAATGTGGTGTTTCAGTGTTGAAAGTGGTACATCATATGCAGCTGCAGCTGCTTTATGCTTGATATTTGACCATTTTCAATAGCCTTAATTGCAAGCAAAATACGGCCTTCTTTACTGCAGAATCTGCTGTTTTGGGGGGCATCTTGATGGTAGATTGAAGCGTTGAGTGGTAGTTGGGAGCAAATAGGGGGTTCCGCGGCTCGCTCGGTGTCCGATTACGTTATGGAGACCCGCTTATTCAGCACACCTACCAAATCGCGTAGCTGTATTAAATTCTTCAAGGTGAAAAAAGGAATCTGGTGCCACCGAACCTCGGCCGGGATAGCTCTCGGGCGTCAGTAAAATCCGCCCGCAGTCTCCATAGAAACTGCTGGCAAGGATAAACCACGTCTTCTTTCGAATCGTGGCCGCAGATGGGCCTCGCAGAACCTCGAAAGTAAGCAGTACTCGGTCCATAGCCACCGACTGCAAACCCCGACCAGTCGCTAACACCGATATATCTAGGAGGACCAAGATATCGCACGACCCAAATAATACAAATTGGTCTCGGTCAACGAGCGGATATGGTCATAAGATTCTAAGAGCCCAGGGATGGACGCCTGGCAGCTGTTTGGGGGCGCGCAATGCGGCGCATGCTGATACGTTTACTGCCACCAGTGCAACTCACATCCGGATCGCGCTTAAGGATGACACTCTCGGTCTGGGCGCCCGGCCGAAGCGCGACCTTTTAGATGAGCCGACCGGACTAGATGCTTTTCAGGACCTATTGGGGCGACTCAACGGCAAGAGTGACTTGGAGTTGGAGAGAGAACAGCGGAAGCGTGATGATATCAAGCTGGCTCGTTACGCAGAGAAGAAATGGCAGTCGCCGAGATTTATAAGCGGTGGTTTTTTGGTTCACGAAAAAATCGAGCCCCTTGCTGCCAAGAATGCGGAGAAAAACGACCAGGCGCCTTGTTCCAAGGAAGCCTCAGACAAGCAACAAAAGGAAGCAGGCACAGACGCCAGCACCGAAGAACTTGTCGATTCGCCCATGGATCTTCCGGAGAGCGGTGTTGGGTCGGACACGTTGAGACGAAACGCTTTGTCCACAGAACCGGTTGGGGATGATGACACTTCTGAGAAGAAAAAGCGGAGGAAGAAATCCAAGAAGCGGAAACGAACAGGCGACCGTGATGAGGCCGAAGACGATGACCGAAATAAAGAATCATCGAAGCAGCCCACTAGCCAGCCTCGTTCAGAGACTGGAATGAACGGAGATGTTGAAGATTCTCCAGCGGAAGCGGCGAAACCGAGGGAGCGAATACCCATGGGCAGGCATGTTTTCAGAAGCAGACACATTCAGCAGAAAAAGAGAGCTCTCATGGATGATAAATCGCTAAATGAGGTAATCGATAACATGTTTCCTGTAGCACCTTGTCTGCATCACATCGTGCTAACTTTAACAGATATTTATGGTCAAGTCGTAAACTTCGTATGTGGTGCGGCCGGACGTGGTTTTGCTGGGAATATTCCCTGAGATTCAGGTTATTCGGTATTTATGTATGCAATGCAATAGAATACCTGCGGCTCGACGATGAGCGCTGAACCACTTTAGTATCAAGATACAGGATATTTAAAAGCCAAGTCGCGGGACTCCCTGCGTAAACACTGAAGTTGGCGGCAAGATAAAAGTGAACCTCATCATGGGCACTAGCGGCTCATCACCGCCGCTCTTACCAGGCAACAGAATCCACACGATAAGTAGAAGCAAGGTGGTTGGTGTGACCTGCAGTGTAGAGAGTCCCATGATGCTTGGTTTGAATGGTGAGTCTAACGACAAGCAGAATTTGGCCGGCAGTCAAAGCTATGTACGTGCATGTACCGTGACGATATCTCCAGATGCCCTAGAAGTACTGGAGGACACCGCCTACCCGTGGACAAGGCATGCCTGCCTCGTGTGGCAGCCCAGGGCCAGGGGCTGCCGAGCACGGCGGGGCCGGAGCGGACCAATGGGGAGCCAGAAGCCCAGGGGCACATGCAGCTCCAACAACCCCGAACGTCATCGCTCTTTCCTCGAGAGTGTCTGTTTCTCTCGCGCGGTCGTTCTTTCTTTGCCAAGCAGCGCCATGCTGCGCAGCTCGTTCCCTCGTCCGTCTGTCGACTGTCGCTCCCTGCGGTCGCCTCGTCTCCCAAGTCTGCAACTTTCGCCATAGCGGACTAGGCGCAGTCCGCGGTTTTGTCTCGTCCGAACATACCGAGGGCACTCTTTGACTTGCGTCTCCCGATCGAGGCCCCAGATGTCTTCCTCTGGCCCTATTCTCAACGTGGAGCAGTTGAGACCCGAGGAGCGGCCCGCCGCCAGCCTCGGTCCAAAATCCTGTCCTGTCCCCGCGGAAGATCCGGGACCCGTCGTCTCAAACGATGTGGCAGACGTCTCTGGCTTAAAGGAAAACCAGCCTGTGCTATCGTCACAATCCTCGCAGTTGCACTCTGAAAGCATTCCACATGCGGATCCCACCGAGGGTTCTTCTGTTAACAGTGCTCTCACCGGTGCAGAGAAGTATTGTTCCAAAGACCCGAGGAATCCGAAGAGGAATGGAGGAAAGCCTGTCCAAGACAGAAACACAGAGCTCATGTCGAGCCAGCTTGCTGGAAAGGCGGGAGAGAGAAGCGGGTGAGACACGCTGCCCGTTCCCAAGCCGAGCTTTGGCGCTGTCTGCATGGTTTTGGCATGCTGATGATCAGTCCGCAGCATTCGCTGGGCGCCCCTGAATATCGGCCTCGAGCGGCGTCTTCAGACGCTGGTCGTTCTCTGCCATACGCTCACCATTGCAATATTCCTGACGCTGTTTTTCTTCGCCTGTGCTATACCCTTGTTCTGGCCGTTGCTTTTGCCGTATTTGATTTACATATCGCTCTTTTCCACGGCCGCTACATCAGGGACACTGAGCCGTCGTAGCCCTTTTTTGCGTTCTCTCCGCGTCTGGTCACTCTACGCATCTTATTTCCCTGCGCGTCTACACCGATCCGAGCCGCTGCCGCCCACTCGCAAGTATATCTTCGGGTACCATCCTCACGGGATCATCTCGCATGGAGCATTTGCGGCATTTGCTACGGAAGCACTTGGCTTCTCACGGCTCTTCCCAGGAATTACAAACACCTTGCTTACTCTCGACTCGAACTTTCGCATTCCATTTTACAGGGATTATGCCCTCGCCATGGGACTTGCAAGCGTGTCTCGCGAATCTTGCGAGAATTTGCTCACCAAAGGGGGTGCTGATGGTGAAGGGATGGGGCGCGCCATCACAATTGTCATTGGCGGCGCCCGCGAATCTCTTGACGCACAGCCGCATTCGATCCGCCTCGTTCTAAAGAGACGCAAAGGATTTGTGAAATTGGCCATCCGCACCGGGGCGGACCTCGTACCTGTCCTTGCATTTGGTGAAAACGAACTGTATGAGCAAGTGCGCTCAGATCAGCATCCGATCATCCACAAATTCCAGATGCTCATCAAACAGACGATGGGCTTCACCATACCACTGTTTCATGCTCGCGGTGTATTTAACTATGACGTGGGCTTGATGCCATACCGTCGCCCGCTAAATATCGTTGTCGGCCGGCCCATTCGGGTTGTTCAGCAGCAAGACAGGGACAAAATCGACGATGCTTATGTAGACGAGCTGCATGCTAGATATGTGCGTGAGTTACAGCGATTGTGGGAGGAGTGGCGAGATGTCTTTGCTATGGAGAGAACTTCGAAACTCGAGATTGTTGCATAGACCTTTCAGCTGCTGAAATTGCTGTCGAATACTGGGCGCTCGGTCGATCCCAGCGGGACACGTGTGTCTGTGTGTACATGCGCAGGAGAGCAGGCCGTAGGCAGAACTCGATGTCGAGGTATCCAAGGGACACACGCGACGGAGATGTGACTCGTCAACATGCAGGTATCCTGAGCGTCAGTTCAATGCAGCTAATTGATGGAATATTAGGGTGACGTGCCTCGCTATTTGATAGCAGTGACATAAAACATATTTATCAAGTAATTACTTCGAAAAAAGTAGCATGTCTCAATGAATGCGAGCACATGGGCACTGGAGCCGGTTGCGCGAGTTTGTTCAACCTCGGAAGAACGAAGAGTCTAGGTCTTACCACTAAATACTAGAAATTGTTAAAATGTATTATCTATGTACAGTACAGGACGTACACCGTTCACAAAAGGCCAAGATTCCCTAACGTCTCTATGACAACCATTATTCTCTTCACGAGATATTCCCATTCCAATCCCAGCTGCCATCTACATTTTGCCATCCACTACCTAAAATCGCCCGTTCCCAGCCCATAATCACAGCCAAGAGGCGGCAGGTAATGCTGCTGACACCACAGACTATCTTATCGGCGTGACCAAGGACCGCTAGGTCGAGTAGGTAGGCACGACCGATCAGTTCCCGAAGCTTGAGGGCTTCTTCCGTGGGATGGAAGTGGAAATCACTCGACCTAGCAATCTGCTCGCTGTGATGGTGCAGAGTAGGTTTCCGCTTGGATGGCGATGGACTGCCAGCGGCGGGGGGAGAAGGTGGAGCGCCCAAGGACCAAAAGATGTCCTTGAAAAAGCCACCCTCCCACCCGATATTTTCCTCCACGGGCTTCTTGTTGGCCTGACCTCGGGAGGCTGCAGCCGCATCGAGTGCCGACTTGCTTGCCAGCGAGATGCGACGTTGCGCCTTTTCGGCGGGCCTCAGCTCCTCCGCCTCGTAGACGTCCGGGTCGTCCGAGGCGAGGATTACCTTCGAAGCCATCGCGACTCCCACCTTGCTCAGCTCATCGGAAAGGCTGTTGAGGTGGGATTCGATGAATCTTCTAGCGGCATCAGCGTACCTTTCAAGAGGAATATAGGAACCCTGGTACTGGAATTCCATGGGACGGCGATCACCGCGGCGGACATGGACGCCAACCTGGATGCCCCCTTTCTCGCGAGTTGATGCCTCCAGTTCTCCGACGCGTTTGCTGATGTAGGACGCATCCTCATCGGCCAGCTTAAACAGGGCCTCGTACCCAGTCCGCAGGAGATCGAATATAGGCTTCTGCCGTTCGACTCCTGTCTTGCGCGAGTCTTGAAAGTGTTCGGTAAAGCTGTCCCCGAACGTCCAGGGCGCAGTTGCTGTAGAGACAACGAGGTGGCGTGCTTCATGAGGACAGGGCACCCTGTGCGTCGGTGGAGGGGGCAGGCAATTCGGTTTCGGCGGAGGCTTGAAGTACGTGGTATATCTTCCGTATGCCCAGTTCGTGTCGTCCACAAAGAAAGCCCTCCCTTCTTTCTGGGCGAGCCCGTAGCTCATCCATAAGCCCATCAGAGTCCTTCCTAGGCCGGCATCCTCCGTCTGCATTACGTATGTGAGACTTTTCTCGCAAACGTTGCCTTGACTGTTCTCTGACGTTGAACTCCCATCTCCTATGTGGCAATCCTCGTCAAAACCAACGATCCTTCCGGAGCAGGGACGCTTCTGTTCGCCTGCCGGTCCTGGAAGCAAGCCGTGCTCCTCAGCATCGGGAACATCAATGAAATTCTGGTCTTCGTCGTAGTAACCGTGATGGACCGAGCGCTGGCCTTTTAAATTGGCGACATGGCGGGATATTTCATCGCATTGGGCGCAAATATCGGAGTATTCTGAAGGGGAGAGGGGGAACCCAACACTAGATGGGATCGACACCGTCCACTTTTGCCGGCCTTTTTGGTCAGTCACTACGATCGATACCGGTTGATCGGGTAGAACATCGGCTGCGACGATCTCATATGCCTTTCCATTCCGCGAGGGGTAGTTGGTTGCATCTGAGAACTCTCCTTGCCTCCAAGTAGGTAGAACTAACCGGAGCATGGCCAAGAGACCGGTCAGCCAGACGAGCAGCCGAACTATCTTTCGCTTCCACCGCGACGGCGGTTTCTTCCCATGGCGAGGGAGGATGGATGGGAGGCCCGGCGAGGGAAGCGGCGAATCGAGAAAGGTAGCTTGTATACCACGCTTCGACAGGGGTATCGGCCCGAGAGTGCGGGTGGTCGGAGTTCTCCGGAGAGCCATCTTTGGGCGGTTCTGACTAGAGGATATGATCATGTTGACCACCGTTTACAGTTGCTTGGAGATCTAACAGCGCGACATTGCGTATATATATATTGTAGTCTTCGGCGACAAGGACTCGGCCCTGTATTCGCGGGGAAGAGAACAACAAGATAACACCCAGGATCTTGAACCCGAAGCTCAACTAAACAATGATAGCAATCTCAGATTTGTGGACTGCTCAAAGGTCAAGGAGAGAGAGCCCTGCAACGCTCTCATCTACACGCGGCGCAAAGACTGAGAAACAATTTCGATACCAAAGACAGAGTTGTACACCAAGCGCGCAGCCGGGACCATCTGGACGAAGTAGAGATTCGATTAGACAGAGGTTAATGAGTTGAGGCCCAGCCTCTCCACCATAAAAAGAGACTGCTGCTTGTCGTCGAAGTCCGGGCAATCTGACATGAAACACGCCGCACAGGACAAGCAGAGGCCGCAGAGCCGAGGTCTACTTCAAAGAAAGAATGTAACGATGAACCAAAAAAAAGAAGAAAAAAGAAACCCAACCGAAGACAAGGAATGGATGATCATCAGATCGCCAGCGGATGATCTCACGCCGAAGAGTGAGGTCGTTGGGTCCACCCCGTGGACGTAGCGCCGCCGGACGCTGCGCTTTGGACAGATAGCCCCGTCTAGCGAGGACGATGGGTTAAAAAGGAAGCGAAGGAAAAGGGAGAGGGGAAAAGTGATCGACCTGCCCTCAGAACGTAACAGCAAGAATCCCCCCAGACAAGAAGAGAAAAGGCGGCGAAGGAGGGTGCGCAGAGAAGGCACGATAATATGTATGAAAGGACAGTCCCGCGCTTTGTTGCATGAACGCCAGATGTTTCCTCGCCACAAAGGGCAGCCCTGAAAACATTTCGAGGCGCAAGAAGCATTCCCAAGAGCATGGCCCGGGGGGACACACTAACAAGTTATAACTGAGACTACAGCGGTTAGTTCCGGTGACCGTTGACTGCTAGGTACGCTCCGCCGACTCACCAGCTGAAGGGGACACGGTTTCCAGCAGCGCGGACAGCGGGGTGAGCATGCGTCATCGCGACTCTGCAGGACAGGACTGATCATCGTCTCTTCCGTGCCGCAAATGTCCCTCGACAACCCCGGACGCTCGCGGAGTCCGGCAATGCGGATGTTGCAGCGCTTGGCAGCAGCATCGCATCGTGTCGAGGAGGCGATGGATTTGTCGGGTGGAGGACTTTTGTTTGCCGACGGCTTTGTTTCAGTCCGGCCGGGGGCCACGGATCCGAGAGACCCCATTTGCTGTCTGTTCGGATTTCCTGAAACGGCGGTTTCAGGATCAAGCGCAGCGCGCGCCATGCGACACGCGCTCCCGGACGGAGACACACCGGACTCCCCGACGCCGCAGCCGAGCAGGTGGAGAAGGAGACATGACGGATGGAGAGAGCACGGCATCATGTTCGCTGAGATGGAAAGGCATGTGACGGATAGTCCCAGGTCAACCTGGGCGGAGACGTATGTAACCCAGCGAGGCCGCTACTGTAAATCTAGTTAGCATCGCGACGCAGAAGATAGGGCTAAGCGAGGTTCGACTGTGATACTGCCAATACGGGCAGCCTTGTGACTTCGCTAATGAATTATTATTATTATTATGCCGGCGGCTGATGTACATACAACAGCCATAAACGGAGCGCGAACCGAGAAGAGGAGTAGATCCAGGGCTTTTGGCATAGACGTTCCGCGAGCGGGCTGGCTCTGTACGACATAGATGACTTTGGCGTCTTGTCGACTCTGATATTCCTGAAGATTTCGAGCGCAGAGCCCTTTCTGCACAGCCATGTCATTTTACTGTGAAACGAGGGCAGCTGCCAGGGTCCCGCCCCGGCCGCGAGATTTCCATAGGGACCAGTCGGACGGGGAGACCATCTAAGCAAGCTTCTGCAACATGCCATTATTCCTCAATCTATTCGAACATCAGGACCAGCTAGTGGGTTGATGAAGATCTGTACGGAGCAGATATGCTTTTTATTAACTCGGGGAAAGAAAAGGCCACCATTCTATTGCAGGCAAGCCGATCCGTACTCCAGCTAGAAAAAAGTGTAGTCATAACAGACATCCCTAGTATTTCTCCTTTCAAGGGCATCAATAATCTCAGCAGAAACGATCCTGCACTATGACTCTTAAGGCATACACAATGGGCACACGTGGTAAACTCATTTACCACGCCAGGAACGCCGCAGAGACAAAGAATTTCGTCAAAACCAAAGCATGAAGAGGTTAACTCGCAACCAGACCATTGAAAAAAAAGGGGGTAGAAGAAGCAGAAAAGGACAAAAAGGGTAAACTGTCCGCAAGATCTCCGCATGGAAATGCAAACCATACTCGGAACATCGACAAAGAATACAGTAGAAACATGTGGGTATCAGACAAACTAACGGTCACACAGGACAAATAAAACAAAGGTGATTGCGTATTTCCATAAAGTCCAAACCTACGCGCCCCCATCTCAAAACCAGACTCCGTGAAACAAAAAATCAACTTGCTTAGAATGTGACATCGATCATACCGGTGGAGCGTCCGTCGTCGAATCTCGAGAGGCAGTGGCCCCCGTGTTCAATGCTGGTACACTCGTCGCCGCCGCGGCAGCCATCGATCCTCGCCGGCTCCCACTTGGGATATGGACGCTACCACGGGAACTCTTGATCAAGTGGCCGCTTTCCACCCGATCCTGAATCATTTCGTCCAGCATGCGCGACATCTCGTCCACGCTTTTTCTTTTCTTCTCCTCGTCCTTTTCTGATGCCTTGGGCGGCGGATGTAGATCAACGGGACTGGTAGAGCCCAGCCCTGCACCGCTAGCCAGTGAGCTTCTGTTGCTTATAGTACTTTGATGCCCAGGCTTCGCTCTTATCTCTTGAGATATCGCATCCGCGGCCATTTGTGCAATATCTCGCTGGCGAGCCGCTGAACGAAGTGCAGCAAGCATCCGGTCCTTGTCGTCGAGCTGAAGCCGTAGTTCCGCAATCTCCATATCCTTTTCGCGGAGCAGCGCGATGACATCGGGATCATCCGCACTGACGTTTCCGTTCTTCAGTTGCTGAGTGAGGCCCATGGTTAACCGCGACTGGCTAGCACGCCTCGCCTGTAGCAAACGTCTCTCCAAAGTGGAGATGTACCGGTTTTTGTCTGCGAGGTCGGCCTGTAGCGCCGCGATTTGCATTTGGAGGCTCGCCGTTCCATCCGCGAATTCCCCCATCGTGTCTTCATCGTCCTCATTTCCGAAGGAACCATTAGAAAACTGGGCATTTCCTGATGGGTCCCCGCCATTAACAGACTGCATGGACGCTGTCCGGTTCAAGGAATGCCCATTTGCTCCCAAGGTCGATTGACTGGCCGATGAACGTAGCGATCGGGTACCAGATTCAGTGACACTTCCCGACAGCCTGGATGCCCTGCCAAATGGGGACATGGCCCCGTTGCTGTTCACTCCTATGGATTTCGAGCAAAGAATAAGGCGATTTAGGTGCTCAATGCGCTCTTTGAGGGCCGTTCGCGCTAGTTGCATCTCCAGCATCTGCTCCTCGTGACGAGCTCGAGCTTCTTGTTCAAGCTTCTGCTCTTCCAACTTCAGCTCCTTCTCCGCCTGGGCCTTTGCTTGACTCTCAAGCTGGGCACGGAGCGACTGGATCTCCATGCGATAGCGTTCCAGGAGGGCCCGGCTCCCAGCATCGACACCGCTTCCAAGCGCCTCTTCTGCCCTCTTAGCACGACTGACAATGTTATTCTTCGCTCTAGCAGCGAATTTAAGAGTATTGAGGGTCTCGCCCGTATGCGAGTTTCCTGACCCTGAGCCAATCTGGATGGTACAGAGAATGCTAACAAGAGAGTTTCCTGACAGGGCCGGCTGAAGCAACCTGGTCAACTTGCTGTCCCGGTACGGCAAATGCTTCTCTTTGTCAGTCGGGTTGCCGTTCTTATCCTTAGTCTCAGCTAGCTTTGAGATGACGGTGCCCAGGGTGAGCAAGCTTTTGTTGATGTGAGCCCCTTCCACGCGGCGCTCCTTATCATCAGCGGCCCGTTCTGACCCTGCGAGGTCTATCAGGCTGAGAGTTGACACTCTTACTCCTCCAGGGACAATCGCAGAACGTTTATCCTGAGAGGAGCCGCCAGCTGACGCTCGTTCCCTGCTCTCAACGACAATCTGGACGACCGCGTGGCTTCGGGAGCTGCGTGCGTTGAATTGTGTGCCTGCTACCCGTCTCGCATGGTCACCTCTTGCAATGACGCGAAGCAGTTGCGTCGGGCTTTGCACAATCTCCTCCTTTAACGGCGTGGCATATACCCCTCGTTTGCTGTCCTCCCGCAGCTTGATTTCCTCCTGAGGGGCTCCTGGTCCGTTAGAGGCGGGAGTTGAGAGCAAGTCGTGGATCTTCTCGTTGTAGATCTCAAGGTAGCTGACGCGTAGGAGAAATTCCCTATGCGGTGTCTCTCTGATGTACGAAAAAATATCCGTGATTGCTAGCGGGATTACTCCTGGGGACGACGCCGTTCCTTGCATCGAGAATGTCTTCCCGGTCCCGGTCATACCGTATGCGAAAACAGTACCATGGTAGCCCTCCATAACCCTCCGAACCAGACGTTTTGCCGAGGCATCGTAGACTTTGGCATTGTTGTCACTGGCGGTGAACACATTATCTGGAAGAGAAAAAACGTCATCAATGGTTGTGCCCTGTCAATTCTTTGACGGATTAGTCTGCTCTTACCGTAGTAGTAGTCAGCACTCTCCTTTCCCCTGTAGGAGATAAGGGCCCTCCGTGCATCCACGAACCATTCGCCGTCTGTCCTTGTATTGTCACCATCGGCGTTAGGACGAACTCTGACACTGACGATAACATTGCCTTTCGTATCTTTAGACTTTGAGCCACCCTTGGAGTTGCCTGCGGCGTCATCTGCATCATCGAAGGTTGTTGCGCTGGTAGAATATGATCCCTGAGCCGAAGAGCTCCTGCTCTGTGTCGGCGAAGGAATGCTAAATTGGCCTTCGGAGTCATTAGGAATTGAAATGCCATCTCCGCTGCCATTCAACAGAGAAGGCGTCTTGGAGCTGCGATAGCTGCTCGTGGTCCCAGTGCTGAGCCTTGCTTGTTTCTTCGACTTCAAGCTTCCTGTTGGTGTGGCAGGACTGGCAAGGTCCGACGGGCTACCCTTGGCAGGCGTGATGCCGGAGATCGAGGAGGCCGTAGATGACCGGTTACCACCCTTGGGGGGCTGGGGAAACGCAGCAATGCTGATCGTCCTGCGCAGAGTCTTGTCTGGGCTGCTCGGTGTCCGTCCGGTCGACGCCGATCTCAATGCAGCAAGATTGGAAGTTGAATTGGTCTGCACAGAGCCTGCGAGCGAAGGGCGCGGAGAGGCAGGAGCTCGAAGCCTCGACGGTTGGGAGGGAGATGGCACCCTTGGCGTATCCGACGCAACCGACAGGGTCTTCTTCGCTTTGGATGTCGGCAGCTGCGGTAGAGACGTATTTGTCGCAGGGCGCGACGGCTGAGGCAGGGCCGACGTTGAAGCCATGTCCAGTCCTCCAATGCCTCAATGAGTGTTATGCAGAAGCACTGTCTTCTGAAGATTGTGCGAGACTTAATATGATCGGCGATTCTGGGATGGGGCGGCCATGCGCGTAAAAAGGGGATCCGCAATGATGTATTCTTATCGCAGTTTCTCGTCTTCTGGACCTTGTAAAATGCAGACACAGCTGGTGGCAGAGGATCGCAATGACCAGTCGCGTTTCTCAGGACTGAGGAAACATAGACACCATGAAGCACATGCGCGAGGTCGATGGTGGCTCTCTCGAATACAGCGCGAACTGAGCCGGCATGAGCATGTCAGTATATCGCTACTGTAAACAATGTATCGTGGTGAAATGAATGTTTGTACACATCGGCGGTATTCCAGCCCCGTCAGGTCTTCCAATCCTCTGTACGGAAGGCGGAAAAAGGGAAAAGGCTTGTGTAGGGCATAAAGAGGACCCGGGGAAACTGGCGCATAGAGAAGACTCACATATAACGACCCCGGAGCCTATGCGGATGACTGTAACCGGGAGGTGATAAGCCTCACAGAACTCGCCCCTAAGACGATGCAACTTCTAGAAATCTTTCGCTAGCAGAGAAAAAAAAAGAGTGTCGCACGTCTAGATGGTCTACTTTCCCGGCGTGTCTAAAGGCTGTCCGTGGAAAGTCGAGGTTGCGATCGAAGTCCGGCGCTGGAAGGTTTTCTGCAGAGTGGCGGAGGCAGGGACCGCAACGCGAAGGTTATCGGCCACAAGGGCAGCAGAGCAGACGGAGGCAGGATCAGGAATGAAGAAGGAGAGGCGAGATGATTTGGAATCGCCTGTTGCGGCCGAGGACCGCTCAGAGACCTTCGCACGGGGAGGTTGAGGGTGTTTGGAGAAGCAGCGCGTTTCAGGGTTCCGACGGAGAGCCTTTTGGAAACAAGAGGGGACCGGAAGTGGGAGCGATGATACCAACCTAGAGTAGATTGCAGGTCTGCACACTGCCGCGATCCAGCCTAGGCCAGGGAGTGTCACGGCGCCGCAGGGAGCCCGGCCCTAGAATGTTGGCCGTCCAGTCGACCCAATCTCCCTACCGAGTATAATAAAAACAATGATTATTATGGTCATTCTTACTTTACGGAGTACTCCCTTGCTACCGTTCACGCCGGTCCGACTGTAGCGATGAGTGCAGCAATCATGGATCTGCATATGCAGTTCAAGGCACGAGTCCAGGCTGGAAATCTTCATCACTTTCCCTTTTTGGTCGATTTTAGATTTCCCCCCTCCTGCCATGGTAGCGAAGAATTTACCATTAACCTAATCGCGCCAGCTCCCTCAGCAGGATTGCGCCATTTGATAAGTTCTCGCATCGAGGTGCCTGTCCTGCTGGATCTGCAGTGACAGAGTCAGTAAAATAAGAATAAGAATAATAATAATATTCAACAAGGGCATGATAGAGGGCCGTCTGCTGTGTGCGGGCACCTTGTGTCGTCCGTGGCGTGGTGTAATATTAAATATAATCATATCAATTAACCAATGTCTGGAGAGCGCAGGCGTCCGGAAAGGGGGAAATCCTCAGAAGTCGTTGTTGGACGGTAAATGTGCAGCGAGACTTTGGCCGGGGCCAGCCACGGTGCACGCCCGCTCCAGTCGATCCCAACCTTCATCCCCGGACGTGGGGCGGGCGCCCGGTGGTTGGGCTTGCTGGCAGCCACGCCCGCCCGGGTCGACCAGCAGAAAAGGGGAGCAATCTAACGAATAACAATCATGAGCCCTGGCACGCTCAAGGGGCAAATTTCTTCTCTCCCGTGACGGTCCTTTTTCTTCGGCGCCCCTGGATGTGGTTGCGCGTCCGCGTTCGTGACATCATGGAAGCAGAACTCCGGTGTCTGTCCCTATCTGCCCAAGGCATCGCGCTTCTGACCCGGTTTCTCCTCTTATCTATACGACGGGGTACGGTTCTGGGCAGATTATCTTTTGATAATACTACTATGGAGCCATATGCTCCTCCGTCCAGCTAGGAGGCTAATTCGATGGGCCGCGCTGCACATCACATTTGCGCTCGTGCCTGTCTCGAAGCTAGAGCCCGATGGGCTCCTCGCCCGTGGATAAGAACGTCCTAACTGGGCTCAGGGGCCCATTCTGCACGTCAGGTGCCGTGGGGTTGATCCATGTCCGATGTCGGCCACGGAGTAAACACTCTGCATCATCGCTATCACGCTGTTTTTGGGCCATATATGTTGGTGCGTCTACTCCGTGCTCTGTAGAAAATATGATCCAACCTCGAATTGGTCCGTGGGAACCTTGCGTCGTCACTGTATGGAGAACAAGCACGGGATGAGAACAGAATTGTATTCCTGAGCTCGGTCCCGTGACTGCTCACTACTGCGGCCCACGAAGTTCGGCAACGGTTTCTACCACTCTATCCGCTCCCCAGGAAAGAAAATAATAATAATGCACCCATGGGTCAAAACGATGTGTCCCGTGCGGCCCGTCAACTCACCTTGCCAAGCAGAAAGCCCTTTACAGTTTCCACTACTTTCTAGGTTCCAACGCACCGTTACACGTACTCCGTAGTACGGAGTGCGCAGTAGCCACGCCCGAACAGCACCGTCTTCTTGTGAACAGCGTTCAAGGCCTCCCGGATAACCTGCAACAGGCGTAAACGAGAGCCATCACGTGCTTAGCCCTGTGTCATCTTCGGCTAGTAGACTACTTCCCACGCGATGCAGTATGCAGGATTCTGTGCTACATACGGAGTAGTGACCCTGGATTGCCCTGCATGGCGCCAAGCACTCCGTGCTCCTCCTGTACGGTACGTGCTGGAGATAAGATTAAATTCTCAAGAGTCCGTACCGACCAACATCCCTGTGGCAGCTCCTTCGAGTCATCGACCGAGCCCCATTGTTTCACCACAAATTTGGTACACCGTACGCTATACGAACATGAGCAATGACTTTTCCCTCCGGGTGGCCCCCTGCTTGCTCCCTGCGACTCCATTCTTAGAGCGTTGTACGCGAGAACATCATGAACAACAGATCGCCTTCTGCAGCGGGCGGGTACCGCAGATCTTAAAGACCAACTACATTCCTGCCGCTGGGATATCAATCCACTCAAGGCATTCTACCTGTAGTAATTACGCAGTGCAGGGTAACTGGACTGTCGGACAAGGCCCGAAAAAAAAGATGGCGTCGGAAAAGGCAGGGAGCACACCTGGTCAAGAAGTGATCTTCTGCACCGACTGAAGATCCCTGCATTTGCCAGTGCTTCCTGTAATGATACGGAGGTATACGCGGTAGCCGTCTAGGAAGGTTCTGCGGAGGTCAACGACCAGGGACATATCGTACGACATTGTGGCGTCTGTCAGCAGCGAGAGAGAGAGCGCAACAGTCCATTGACTATGTACTGTATATCGGTTTCCGATCTCAAGTTTACCACGCATATGGCAGAAGAGGTCTATGGTCTGGGAACTTGCCAGGATCCTCTTTCCGGTAAAAAGGGATCACGCTGGTCAAATTAAGTGGCTTAATAACCAATTATAGTAGTCGCTCTCTATTATTGTGGACAAGTTTCGTCATCTACATGGAACCTCTCGATAGAAACTTCCGTCATGCTTGCTTTTCTTTTAAAAAAAAGATGAAAAAAAGCGAGAGCCACAGACGCCATGCCATTTGAAAGGACCCTGATCCGACCAAAATCCGTTTCCAAACACAGGATGCCAAAGATATACCTGCCATGCCATGAAGCCACATGATTTTGCCAGAGACTCCATCGTCTCAACAACCTAAAGAAGTAGAATGTTGGCATTTCAAGAGCGACTTGTCATTTCATCGCGCCAAAATCCAGCTGCCGCGCCACATTCTTGAACCGGCTGTCATCAATCTCGCCTCCTCGTCGCGTTAGGTCGTCACCCATCTTCTTTGCACCGTCGGATTTTCTAGGGAGATCTTCTTTCTTGGTTGGTTTAGGCTCAGTAGTCCACCAGCTGTGCTGCAGTACCTGGCGTGCAGTACTCCGCTTCCTAGGGTCCAACGCACACATCGACATTAGGAGGTCCGCCCCAACCGGGCCAGCGGTCGGAAACTGCCGCAGGAAAAAGTCTCGACCCTGAAGCGGTATGATCTTGTCCCCAGGCACATAGTTGGGTAGTTTGGTAACTCCCGGCCAGTTTTCCTCAGTCGGCGTTCCGAAGGCTTCGCATATCTTGGTAATCTGATCCAAATCTGAGTTTCCGGCAACAAAAGGAACGCGCAGGAGAAGCTCAGCAAAGACCATGCCCATGGACCAGACATCAACAGCCCCAGAGTACTGTCGAGCACCGTAGAGTAGTTCCGGAGGGCGGTACCAACGTGTAATGACCTGGTGGGTCATGTTTAGATACGGGTCAGCAAAAGACCTCGCCAGACCAAAGTCCGCCAACTTCACCTCTCCATCAGAGGCGATCAGCAAGTTGTTCGGTTTGATGTCTCGATGCAGAATGAAATTCTCGTGGCAAAACCAAACGGCCCTTGCCAGCATGCCCATCCAAGCCTTGACATCGGCAGCACCGTATTGGATATTTCCATCCTTGATGAGCATCTCCAGGTCACCGAGTGGCAAGTATTCCAGTACCAAATTCAAGTTCTGGTCCTTGGAAGAAAAAACATCGTGAAGCGCAATGATGTTAGGATGTGAGAGCTCCTGCAAGTATTTGACCTCTCGAATGGCATCCATAGAAAGCCCGTCTTTATACTCGGCGTTCACTTTGATCTTCTTGATCGCAACGAGGGACGATGGATCGGTTCGTAGGTGGCCGAGGTAGACAATGGCATAAGTACCCTCACCTAGCTTCTTGTCTTCAGCAATTTTGTTAGCCCCTGCGATTCCATCCTTGGGTAGAATGGGAATACCTTTCACATATTTCCGTCTCACATCCTCATTCAACTGCTCCGCGAGCTCCGCCTGCGGTGCAGGGGCTGGTGAGCTAACGGTGCCTTGCCCATTAGCTGAACTTCGAACAGCAAGGCCCCTCGCTTTTGCGGCTGTAGTGGTGGAGGTCGTGACCGCAGACGGTGAGCGGGAAACAAGCGGAGACACAGCCATGGCTTGTAAAAAAACAGAGGGGAGAAACGAAAGCCTGTCTGCCAGTGTCTCGCGGAGGAGACAAGAGGCATCGAACGTCCAAAGAGCCTAAGCTGCGGTCAACTTGGCGCGCATCTACAAAGCATGTAAAGTGAGTCGCCTCATATATTGAAAAACATCCCGGCGACCGATTCCCCTTTACAGAATCAGGATAGTACAGCTCAGGAGCTCTAGGTCTGACATTATCATTACCTTTCTTGGCTCCATGTGTTTGGCGGAACAGCGGGCGTGGGAGCCCGCACACGGAGTATCGTTGATCCCGATCGACCCAAGAGTCGGCATCGAGCTTCATCTCCGAAATTTCTGTGACGGGCTCGGCGTGACACCTTCGATTTACATCACGTTTCGAGGCCCAGAAGAAAAAAGGCACAATTGATTCGCCAATTGCTGTACCGTCGCATTGCACGGTCTGATGATTCTGCTGCGTTTCGTCCCCTAGGCTGTGAAAACGCTGCTGAGGGGTCTGAGAAACCCTTTCCGCAAAAAAATATCAACCATGGCGATGCGCAATCCACGGCTCAGCCTCCTGTGCTCACGTTTTGTCAACTTCGCAAGTGTCTCGAGACAATGTGTTCGGCATCTTCACAAGAATGTCGCGGCCCCTGCCGTGCCCTCACCCACACCGTTTGTCCCTGACGTCCAAACCTTTCTCACACTGATCGGTCGCGACATGTCCAAGTTCGCGAGCAAGATCCCTTCCTGGGAGAAGCTCTTTACTCTCAGCTCCGCCGAGCTCCGAGATATGGGCATTGAACCTGCTCGGCAGCGACGGTATCTTCTCCGACAGCGAGAAAAATTTAGGAGAGGACAATATGGTCCAGGAGGCGATTTGGAGCATGTTGTCGATGGTGTTGCACAGCTACGCGTCGTAGAGGTTCCAGTGGAGCCCAAGAATACAGAAGGAGGGGATGGGAAGTCGACTTGTACGGTTACCGCGTCCGCTACGTTGTCACCGGGCATGAAGAGAGTCATCGTGAACCTGCCCCCTGATGCAACAGAATACAAGCACGACCCTTCAAAGCCACTGAAGAAATTTGCCGACATGAAGATCCACCATGGATTCATGATCAAAGGCCCGTATCTGCAACCGATCAAGGGAACAAATGGCTCTGCTGCTTTGATCAGAGTCCAGGAAGGCATGTGGGAAGACAAGCAGGGGCACAAGGTTGACGGTGGAGAGAGAAGACGTGCGGAGGTGAGAGCGAAACGGAGGGCCGAGGAGAGGAAGAAGGCAAGTGAGGGTGCTTGAGGCTACCTAGTAGCAGGGAGAACTACAGCTTTTGGCTTCTCGATTCAGCATTGTGCAAACATGAGTTGGGCGCTGTGTCGGTGTTCTGTACAATACTTTGAAATGCCTATGTTTTGAGGATGCATCTCCGGTTTCTGCGTTTTAATACCATTTGCATTATTATTACATTGCTGTATGAGGAGGCCTCGGTAAGAAGGCGAGTTTGTTCAGAACTATGTCCGGGCAGCTTTCGAGACGCCGCCCGGACATGGTTCATGCTAAATGTGTCGGTAGATAGATTTGTAACCTGTCGTCTATCGTACGTGCCACGGCATTAAAAAAAATAGTCATGAAAAGGTAGGTCGGGACTGATATCGCCCCGGCAGAATGGAATAATCCACAAGACCAGGAACGGGGAGAAGGCCTGGAGAGGATCTGCGCACGCTTGGATATAAAAACAAGGGACATTCAAAAGTTTTCGCAGCCATAACAAAGACATTCAGATCGCTAGGTCACATCCGAGGCAGGTTCGGCGACGAAAAAGATCACGCCTTAGCGGCTGGTTCTCGCTTCTCATACAGTACCCTCGAGTTTGCGAAAGGCTTCGAGAACAGGGACTGGAATTGAATATTAGTTTCAGGGGATGGACAGCCAATGGCGATAACGTTCACCACTTACCGAGTAATCCGTCTGTGGGACACCCTCGACGCCCGGCATGTTCTTGAACCTGAACATTCTCACCAGGGTAGCGGTGATAGCACCAAGCTGTACATACGCAAACTGTTCCCCAATGCACCTGTGTCGCCCAGCACCGAAAGGAAGATATGGGCTGTTCGTACCCTTGCTGACCAACCCGTAGCCATAGTCGACTTGCTCATCCTCTTCCGTGTTGGCAGCAACGTTGTCCCAGCGGTGGGGATTCCACTCCAGTGGATTCGGGAAGTACTCGGGGGACCTTGCCGAGGCACCAGGCGAAGAAAGCAGGTTGTGAGAAGGCGGTATCACGTAGGGAGTACCTTCGACGGGCATCGGGTTCTTAACCGCACGGATGATCGAATGGATTGGAGCATGAAGACGGAGGGTCTCCTTGATGACCTTGTTCTGCAGGTCCAGCTTTTGAAGGCTTTCGTACGTCAGAGGGGGCAGATCGGGGCCGAGTACTCGAATCTGCTCCTGATAGAGCTCCTCCATGATGTCTGGTCGCGAAGCAAGACGGAAAATGATCCAGGATTCGGTTGAAGAGGAAGAATGCTGGCCAGCCATCAACAAAGCGATCATCATATGAGCGATCTCCTCATCCGGGACCGGTGTGCCGTCCTTGTACACGCATGACATGAGATTCCAGACCATGTCCTCGGAGTCCTTCTTACCCCCGGCCTTGCGGCGTTCCTTGATGATATCCATGTAGATTTGCGCCATTTTCCTCTGAGCAGCATCGCGCTTACGGTTGTGGGGTAGAGGCGCCCAGGGAAGGATGAAATTGATAGGAGCGAAGCCCATATCAAGGTCATGGTACAGCTCGGCGAACGTGGAATCGAACTTCTCACGGACCTCCTTTCCCTGAAGCGACCGCGACGCAGTGTAGATTGTGATTTCAGCAATGGCCTTGCACACATCGAAGCTGCCGCTAGGGCTCTGAAAAAATGGCGACTTCTTCACAAAATCTTCGACTTCCTTGGTGATCAGGGGAACGTATGATCGAAGCGCCTCAGAAGTGAGACCAAACTTGACGAACTGTGTTTCCGTCAGCATACGTCGGGAGGCAGGAATAGCAGTGTCTTCTCTTCCACCTACCTTCTTCTGCTCCATAAGCTTGGAATTTGGGCAGTCATATACGACATTCCGCCCGAACACCGGCGTTGTGAGGGGAGAGTAGACTTCCTCAGCACAGACATCCTTGAGCTTGCCATTCAGGATGAAGTCATTGCCTTTGGTGCCCAAGTAGACAGTGGTCTTCTTGCCGAGAAGGACGAACGTGAAAATGTCGCCATACTATGCACAATTCCAGTCAGAAGGTGGCTGGAGCGGAGGCCCTTAAGCTGCGGACGTACCTTCTTGCGACAGTCGAAGAAGAACTTGTACGGGTCCATGCCATAGCTGATGGTGCTACCGATAATCGGGAACCAGTGAAACACGACCGGGGGCTCCTTGGGGTTCCTGAACAGGAGCTGACGCAAGACATTCAGGACAACTGAAAGGGCGACAAATGACAGCAATCCTACGCCGGTGAGCACCCAGATCGACAGGGCTGAGCAGTGCTCGCAGAACCTGTCGACAATGGTAGCCAGGAGCGCCATGATTGCCCCGTCAATGGCTGCAGAACACGGCTCAAGGGAAGAGAACGCGTGGGAGAAAAAGGGGAGAGTCTCCCGCGGTACCCTCGAGAGTTGTGTGGACGGAGAGGAGGGCAACGTCTGCAGGAACGAACGGGGAGCGATAAGAATGGGGATGTTTTTGAGGACAGGAAAAAGGTACGCCGTACGGGAGGCTGAGCGGGCGCGATCCGCCGTTCCTGGCGCACGAGCAGGGGGTCCGACGTGCGCGAAGTCAAGGTTCCCGACACCGCAAAGTGGCCCTGGGGGTTTTTGACTGGCTCCCAGGACTCGGAGCGGGAACGAGCAGTACTTATCTAGAATAAACCCTCCGTCCCCCGTCCCTAGGGCCTCCTAGGCAGCAGATTATTTTATCAGTCGTGGTAGAGTGCCCAGGTGCAGTTCACCGCCGACGGGCGCGGCAGCGTCATCACGCCACTCCGGCCGGGAGCCTCTCTGGGAAGTGGTATGTCGTCTACCTGTCCTCCCTACCACGTAGAGGCATGTGCTGCTTTCCTCCGGCACAACACCCGCCGGTCCGTTTCCAATCCCCTTGTCGCTAGCGCTTATATGGATGCATCCTGTGGTCTCCCCACCACTCACAGTGTCTCGATTTCATAAGACTTGCAGGCCAGTGGAATTATTGGCATCTTGGGGATTCTCCGGTGGACCGGTGCCGTACCGTTCCTGATGCCACATATACTGTAGCATAATGTTGTATGAGTGTAGGCAAAACATCCCGCGTCCGTTCGAGGCTGCTGCGTGCGGGCAGTTGCTTTCCGGATCACTCCAGTTTGCCATTGCGTTGCCATATCCTGGCCATGGAGCAACGAGGGCTCCGACTACTGCTGACCCGACGAGGTGCTTCAGCTCTTTCCACAGTTCTGCTGGATGGATCTGCAAATTACTACATACTGGACATAATATCAAGCGGTGAGGCTCCCTCTGTGTGGCATTCAAACTCCACACGGACAGCACGACGCTTGCACCCCAAATACTCCAATGCGGAGGGAGTGTCGTAAACAAAAGAGACGCAGGAGCATGGAACCAAGGAACACCGAAGGCAGCTGAAATGCGCCAAAACCCCAACCAACAGAGCGTTCAACGCCCGAAAATGATTACAATAAACCTCACTTCTTCGGGACTTCGTCCCGCTCATAGCGGCTGTTTGGATCCTCTTCAAATAACACGGGATCGCCGCGACCTCCCAAGTTGATAAAATCCTTAGGCGCACGGTTCGCAGCCGGCGAGGGTTCACGTCGCTCCCCGGTCTTGGCAGGACGATTGTGGACGCGTTTCCCAGCGTCATTCTTATGGAAGACCTTCACACGCGGACCGTCGCCATCGATGTGCTCGCTGACATCGACGTCGTTGATGCTACTGAGAAGCGTACGTTGTCGCTCAACCTTGCGTTTGGAGAAGTCCAATTGGCCCATAGCTCCAGTCAGCCCGTCGGTGCTGTCAGCTGTGCTAGGATATTTGCCCGTGAGCCAGGGATGTTCAAGGCATTCATCAACGGTGATCCTTTTGTCGACGTCGACCGTGAGCATTCGGTCTATCAGGTCCAGGGCCGGGTCGCCCACGGAATCCCAGTACGGTGAGGGGTAATCAAAGCGACCCATCTTAATCTGCTGAGCCAACGTGTACGGATTCTCGCGGGTGTACAGCTCATCTGAGAACGGGGGGAATCCACAGAGGCAGATATAGAGGACAACACCGAGGGACCAGATATCGACAGCTTTGGTGTACCTTCGGCGACGCGAATCCTCCAGGATCTCTGGGGCAACATCTACGTAAATAAGTATGAATAGGAACAAATTAAGGGTAACTCAGCCTGCGACTTACAGCTCGGCGTCCCGCATCTGCAGATTTCGATGTTAGTGCTCCAGCAAGAGACTACAGGGCAGGGCAACTCACAGGGTTGTCGTAAACGAATCTTCGCCAATGATCTTGGCAAGACCAAAATCACCAAGTTTTACTGTCAGGTTCTCATCCACGACCAGGATGTTCTCCGGTTTGATGTCGCGATGGACAATCCCGCGGTCATGCTAGGTGTGTATTAGTATCGTGTCAGACCAAGTCGAAATCTGCCAACAGCCTCACCAGGTATTTTAGACCCTTGAAGAGCTGGGTAAAAACATGGCGAGTCTCATCCTCAGTGAGCTTCTGCTTCCTGACAATCAAGTTGAAGAGTTCGCCTTCCGGAGCAAGTTCAAGGACAAGGTAGACCCCGTCACTTTCATCGAACGTTTCTTTCAGACACAACAGGCTCGGATGATTGACGCTCATTAAAAGAGCAATCTCTTGCTGTAGAGAATCCGCCTGAGACCTCTGGGAGTCTCCCGCGCGCCTCTCAAAAAACTTGACAGCGTATTTAGTTCCTGTTGCTCGCTCGACGCAGAGATAGACAGTAGCAAAATGACCTTTCCCAAGCTGCTGAAGAATGCGATACTGTTGCCGGAAGCCGGTCGTGTCCCTCGTCCTTGGATAGCGGAAGACAAACCGTGCTTCGTCTAAGATGGTAACCTCATCGCCGTCTTCGAGCTCGCGGTGTTTGTTTCGCCCCACAAGCGCCTCATTGACAAAGGTGCCGTTGCTAGAGAGATCCTCCAGGATAGCGACCATGTCACCCTTTTTCTTCTCGCTGAATATCAAACAATGTCGATTAGATATCGTGGGAATGTTGATGACCAAATCTACGTCTCACCATCAGCTTGAGTCTCGCCGTAGCCACGCTGGATCATCCTTGCACCTACCGCATTCAGGGTGACGTCCGATGAGATAGCCACCAGGAGGATAATTCTGCTCACATCTGCTCTCCGAGTTTTTACTCTGTTTCTGGGCGCCTTTACCGCTCCTGGTTTTGGGTGCGCCATTCTTCGGACCCTGGCAACTATCCCGCTTTCTCAGAACAAGTGTCTTCCCGACCTTGTCGTCAAGCGGAATGAGATAGCCCCAGACGCCTTCCGCAGCTTCATCCTCCACATCGTCGGCGAATGCTCTCGGTGGGTAAACAAATTGAGAGAGGGGTTGTGTATCACCAGGCGGAGACGAGAGGGCCTGGGGTGGCTCAGAAGTGGTCGGTGTATGGTGACGGACCTGGCTGGGGTATCCTTCGGGGAGAGTAGCTGTTAATTCCTTCTGGATGTCCGTAGCGGTTGACTCGTGATGGGTCAGCGGAGTAGGCAAGTAGCTCTTCTTGACTGGAGTAGTCTGAGCTTGAGCTTGCGACGAGATGCGCTGTGAGCGCCGAGGCTTCTTTGGATCTTGCGAGTCGTTACCAGCGCTAGCCTATTCAGACAGGCTGGTCAGCAGGTTAAGTTGGACGAGGAAGGACTGGAGAAGGCTGCCGTACTCTGCCACGCTTCAGTGAGCTCCTCTCGCTGTCAGGCGCCATTTTTGAGTTTTTCTGTTATTTTTCACAACTCAAGTAGCGGGGCTGGCAGATCGCAGCAGCAACCTTCACCACCGTGTAGCTGACGACAGACTTCGAAGCACACCGGATTAGTTCCTTTGCAGAAGAGAATGCAAGACGGTAAGAACGCGGACAGCGACAAATCTGTCACTTCAGCATTTTGCAGACAGCGGCAGTAATTTCTCGTGCCGAGCAGCGAGCGACTCTGCAATGCCTGACAAACCTCAGGTATCGCAGGAGCAGGGCTAATGAGTCGAGTTGAGTGATCGAGGAACGAATGGATGTCAGAGCAGCGGCCAGCCTAGCTCAGCTGGCGCACTTCGAAGTCTGCCGGACGCTTAACTACCTAGGGCACACTCCAGCGGTGGCGGGAGGCTGATGCCTGCGGGGACTACTACCGCCGACGGCACAGTAACCTTGGGAATTCGACTCTGGATCTCTCTCGTCGTGCACATCTTAGGGTCAGACTCAAGGGGCGGCTTCGGATTCCTTCGTGCCTAAAAATTGTAGAGCTGGTCAGGTCAGTTAACCTCTTCGATCCTTTGACTCCTACGAAGCCTGCCGGGTACACCCTTCCTGGTCACAAAATCGTGCAATGTCATCCTGTACTAAGAGACTCGGAGTCGATGAAACCCGGAGCGAAAAAAAATCCATAGAAGAGATATTAAAGCATTCTAGAATATAGGCACAGGATATGGCTCGAGGATATGAACACTATCTTTATTCTATCCGGTCAGAAGTACTGCCATTGGAGTTCAAGTCCAGGATTGTAAGATAAGATGTATCAGTACCCTACTGCACAGGCCACCTAGGTCCTAGTAGGTCAAGAAAGATACCTTTATTAGCAATACTCCGTAGTTAACTAGTAGCAAGAGTAGTGGCGCGTCACGAGCTCCACAAGCTCCGACCTTAGCGTACCCCGGCCAGCCAAACCTCCAGTTCCATGTTTTGTTACCGGGAGCTCTCCCAAGTCCGACTTACGGAGTAATAACTGCGGAGGTCTTCCCAGAACCGGTCGTCCCCACGCGTGAAGCAAACTGATATAGCAGTCCTTGATATCGTGCCGGAGGGCTCCTGGCCCTGGGAACCTGCAATGGATGTGTAAGGTTAGCCCCCCTATTTCCAAGAAGCCGCTCCGCTGACCACCTTGCATTGAGACAGCTTCTCCGCAGACATTCGCCGCTCCGCATTCGAGAAGCTGGCCGTGCTGGCGGTCAAGTCTCCGGCCCAGGATGGAGAACCGGACATCGGTCGTCTGACAAAATTGTACCAACGTACAAGGACACAGTCAAATGGTGTTCTTGATGGGGTTGTCAAGGGGGCTGTCCCAACGTCGAGATTACCCATGGTTCGCAGAGGTCCTTTTGCCCCCGGGCATCGCAGTACTGTTGCTAACTCTTGAAACCAGAGCATTCGAGAATTGGATGTCCTCCTTGCCCTGTGCAAAGCCTCTCGTTCAGTGTTCAGAGCCGACCATGCGGCGCGACTGGTATCGCAGCTGTGTGAATACCTTCCCGAGTCGCATAGCCAGGTCTTTCGGCCGTCCCCGTTTCTTCACGACATAAAACCATCACCCTCGGAGGCGTTGACTCATCACCTCACACTGGCCCTCCTTTCGCTAGGCTCCAACTATCCTTCGCTGCGGGAGCCCGTGTCAAACAGCATCTTTGAATACCTAAAGCAATGCGCGAACGCAGTGCAAGCCGTGGCTCATGTGCAGCCCCAGGGCTCCCAGTCAAATGATCATGGCGATCTGCAAGAATGTGCGGAGATAATGTCAATTACAGTTTCCCTTGTAGGCTTTCTGGAGGCTGCGGCTATGAACGCTCGTTTCTGGACGCCCGGCGAAATGTTGGAGATGGTTAAGGAAGTGCGAGGAATAATGTCAGAGGGATTTATGGTTGCTGTCGAAACCGCCTCGTCTACTATCCGTAACTCGAGCACGTCAGATTATGTCTTGCGGGACTGGAGGAGATATGCTCGGCGTTACGCAGCCCATGGACGTCCTCTGGGGGCGATGCTTTTGCAACAAGGGTTTATGCGTTTCACCAAGGCATGCACGGTTTCGATTGCTGCTAACGCCCAGGACATTCCCGATGACAAGCTCCTGGACAACTATATGAGCGGCGTCGGCATCGTAAAGACAAGTGACGAGACAGAGCGCGCTTTTATCGAATATTTGGCTGACATCATCACTGACGAAATCCGTCTGCTGGAAGACGGGTCTGATTACCTGCAGCTTGGCTCATCCTGGCAGCAGCAACTGGCTTTCTCCGTGAAAGCTTTTGCCATTGTTGGATTTCTGAACTGCGTGATTTTGGATGAGGATTCGGCTGACGACGACGTGCTTCTCTCGTGGCTCGAAGACACTCTTGCGGATCCAGGTCAGATGGCAAGCACTGAGTTGGCAACGGCAACCCTGAGGAGTATGGCAGTGATTGCAAGACTCTCTCCTTCTGCTGCATCCAATATAAGCCGTTCCCTCCTCAGGTTTATCGTTCAAGGAGGCGCAACGGGCTCGATCGTCGCCGTGGCTGCGCGGTGTCTAGCTCAGGTCCTTAGTATCCTGTCTCAGGATGCAATCATCACGACCCTATATTCTCTGGGCAATGTGCTCAGTCCGGGACCCAGCACCGACAAGCCATATCAGAGCCCTTCCGCATCGGCTGGAGAAACCCCAGGGCAAACGGCTAATCTCGCCCCCTATGCACAGCCCGTAAATGGAAGTCTGATTTCTCTTTCTTTCAACGGGGATGAAGAGACAACGGTAACCCACCGAAATGTTGTCCATGCTATCGTGACGATTGCCAGCAGCTGTGATGATGATAAGATCAGCGCGTTGGCACAGTCGATGCTGCTCCAGAAAATCGGGAAGATCAATGCAGTTGTTGACGCGTACATTATCCAGGAAACGGCCGTCCTAGCACTCAGCAGTGCTGAAACTGAGTTTCAGCTGCTGCTTAAATTTTACTCTCGTTTGTACCGTGATGGCCTCGCCAAAGGTTACAACGTAATCCTTGATGCAGTCCAAAACGCAAGGGCACATCTTTCTGTCAACCTGGACCGGAGCTCTCCACTTTATAGGATTTATCTTGTTCACCTGTTGGAGAGCATTGTTAATAAGGGAGATGCCAATGATGTCGAACATGATCGACAGAAAGAAGTCGTATTGTCTGCGGACGACATCACACCGCTCCTCAAGCCATTGGCACTCCTTGTTTCGCCCAAGAGCGAGGCAACTGGGAACGGCCCTAGGGTCTCAGACTACGATGAAGACGTACAATCTCTGTTCCGGGATGCTTGGTTCAATATTGCCATCCACGGAATATCTCTGGCTTCGAAGGTTGGCCGGAGTCATTTCCATGAGCTTCGCGTCATTGCAGAACATTCTCCCCCGTTGGTTCCTGAAAATCGTGCCGAAGTGCTGGAGAGCGACGTTGAACTAAACACCATCCTCAGACGTGGAATGGCTCCTCACCGTGTGACAGAGCAGAAGAAGACCCTCATCAGCGAGCTTCCCAACCGCGAGCCGGATATTAAACGCCTAACTTACCCCAAGGCCGTCTTCCTGAACGCTACTTTGTTGATCGAGAGCCTCCGGGCGTCTTCCGGCGACTGTACCAAGATCCTGACCTATTTCCGTGATCCGGCGCTTAACGCTCCAGAAGTGAGCAGCTGCATGAATGCCATCGCCGACAAAGTCGTCAACATTTACCTGACAAAGACATTGTCAGGAAAATATGAAGACTTCTCGGCCCCGTATTTGTCAAAGCAGCTGGCTGAAATTTTTGTGGCTTGCTGCCATCGTATCGAAAGAGTGCAAGAAGCTGCAATCGCTTCTGCCAATAAAATTATCGGCGAGTGTCCTTCAGCGCTTTGTGAGAGGCATTCTCTCTTCGCCTTACTTGAACTTTTGACTGTTATGTGGGTCTCTTGTCTTGAAGGTGAACTAGACGAGTTCGGGTGGAAGTCAACTTTCACCTCCCCCAGAGGTATCGTGAAAGTCGACCTGTCCGACAATTACGACTTTAGGAAGCGCACACTAGATTCATTCTACAGAAGAGCCAGTGGGTGGGTCACAACGGTCATGAACATCGCACCTCTGGACGTCAAAGGCCTTCTACAGGTACGCTCTGACCTTGAGCAGCCAAATCTATTACAATTTCTAACAAGATTTAGACGTATCTCTCAGAATACGATGACGACGGCGCCTATGGCCACATCTCCCTGGGCAGATCGTTTGCCCTGGAAATGGGCTCACTTATTCCGCAGAGTGATCAGCGGCTCGGTAAGCTGTCGTGTTACCAGTCGATATGAGACCTGTAACTAAAGTGTCTCCTCAGGATCCATTGACAATCGTGAGGGGGATATCGTCAACGTCGCATCCGACTTTATCGCCCAGTATACTACGCGCCAGGAATATCGATTCTCGGAGGCACCTCCGGTCAATGGTCGGGATCGGAAAGTCTCCGGAGAACACGGTCAGTATGCCTAATCAACTTGGTGTTGCATCTATTCTGACTCCCGTGACTGCATAGCCCGCAAGATCAGCGCGACTGCATTTAACCTGTCAGACGCTGTCAAGGACGTCGAGACAATCCTGGCTCGTCTCTATGATCGGACATCCACGAAGGCTGATGTCTCCACTGGCGAGCTTCGAGAGGCGTTGCGGAAAGCAGCAGCTCTTTTGTGCAGCAGCAATGACACTCAGCCCTCGATTATTCACTATCTGGTCGGAATACCGTTTCAAGTGTTTACGAAGGAATCCATAAAACTCGGTATCTCCCTTTGGCTAGGAGTGATCCACGAAAATCCAAGGACGGAGCCAAGGATCTTGGCTGAGGTGGCCGAAGCTTGGGAGAGAACTATCCAGCGCAAGAAGGGAATCTTTGACCCGTCATTTGAGTAAGTACATCTGATCTTCTTCCCCTATAGGAAAGACTTCCATGCTGACTGAGAGCAGTCATCTTGACCCACTTTTCACCAAGATAGAGCTACTACCAACGGACAAGTCTGTGATGCTTAGGAAGCAGCAGAAAGCCCACAATATTATTTCCCCGCACTTCCGTATTCTCCAGTTTTTTGAGAGTCATTTCAACGCTATCCGGCTGGGGTGCATCCACACTCAAAGAGTTTTCTATCGTCTAGTTAGTGCCACTCTTATAGGACTACAAGACACAAAAGGACATCCTCTGGCCAGGGAGATCCATTTTCGGATTATCCTGTTTGGATTGAAGGTCTTGAAGTACTGCGCGATTCAAAGCAGGACCGCTCAATGGAAGCTCAAGGATCAAATTCTCTCAGCGGCGTTGAGCTGGTTTAAACACCCGCCGAGGTATGCTGTCTTCCTTCATATCACGGGCTGTACATCTCGTCCCTAACCGAGAAATGACAATATTTCAGGTGGTCATTTGGTGGAAACCGACTACAGATGAAAGCCGAAGACAAGATACTGAGTGATGTCGCGTCTGCTTTGGAGAGCGTCACGAGTATAGGCGTTTCGAGCTCAGGGTCTCACAAGTCACTGCAGGCGAAGCAAAGTCTGCTTCAGATCCTTATCGAGAATGAGCGGTCGCGTCTCCGAGTCTGGCTCTACCCTCTTGAACAGGAGCGGAAACTCTACATAACCAGTTCCGGGACCAAGAATCATACAGAGGTTTGTCACTCGCGATAGTCATTGTCTGTCAGCTCTGACTGATCTTCATTTCAGGAAGTTGTCTCCTTGCTTCGCATTGCGTGGGGGGAGAGCGCGGGACTGGCTATTCAACTGGCCTCCCGCTTCCCGTCAGCGAAGCTCAAGAATGAGGTCCGCTGGCTGCTGCTCAACTTTCCAGAGAAGGCTCTTAGCGAATCTGCCGGCCTAGAGATAATGTTTGGCCCAGCGTTACCGCCGGACGTCTCCTTCCAGCTCAAAGTATGTCCCCTGTTACTCTCCTGTCTTCTCCTGTCATTCTCCTGTGCTGACGCTCCGTAGTACTTGCTGTATTGGGCACCGGTGAATCCGATAGAAGCCCTGACCTATTTCCTTCCCGCTTATGGCAACCATCCATTTATCTTGCAGTATGCAATGAAAGCCTTGGAAAGCCATTCGGTCGACGTGAGATTCTTTTTCGTCCCACAGCTCGTCCAGGCCTTGCGATACGATGCGTTGGGCTACGTGGAGCGCTATATCCTGGAGACCGCGAAGCTGTCGCAGTTGTTTGCACATCAGGTGATATGGAATATGAAAGCGAATGCATACAAAGACGAGGACTCCCAGATTGTAAGGGCTCCACACCCCGATAATGCTCCAGGACTATCAGACATATTGCATTGAACCGCCTGCTGACTCGGCTGCAGCCTGATCCCATCAAGCCCACCTTGGACAGATTCTTGGACAGACTGATATCGAGCTTCTCGGACGAAGAACGCGATTTCTATGAAAGAGAGTTCTCTTTCTTCAACGAAGTCACCGGGGTTTCGGGGAAGCTCCGCCCATACATCAAGAAGAGCAAAGAGGAGAAGAAACAGAAGATCGAGGAAGAGTTACGCAAGATCAAGGTGGAAGTTGGAGTGTATCTCCCTAGCAATCCAGACGGAGTCGTCGTGGGGATCGACCGCAAGTCTGGCAAGCCCCTGCAGAGCCATGCGAAGGCACCCTACATGGCGACTTTCAGGATCAGAAAGACAAAGGCCAAACCGGAGGCCGACGAAGCCACTGGTGGCAATGTAGCAGACCCGTCAAAGGCAGGAGACAGCTCGACTGACTCTGTGGTCCCGGCCACGTCGGATCGAGGACAGGAGACCTACGAGGTCTGGCAAGCCGCCATCTTCAAGGTTGGGGACGACTGCCGCCAGGACGTGCTCGCGCTACAGATGATTGCGGCTTTCAGGAGTATTTTTGCCAGTGTCGGGCTTGACGTGTGGGTATTCCCTTACCGCGTCACGGCTACGGCGCCTGGCTGCGGCGTCATCGACGTCCTTCCCAACTCGATCTCCCGCGACATGCTTGGCCGCGAAGCAGTTAACGGGCTCTACGACTACTTCGTGTCCAAATACGGAGGGGAGGACTCGACTCGGTTCCAGGAAGCACGCACCAACTTCGTGAAGAGCATGGCGGCGTACTCGGTAATTTCTTACCTCATGCAGTTCAAGGACCGGCACAACGGCAACATCATGATTGATGACGCCGGCCACATCATCCACATCGACTTTGGATTCATTTTCGACATCGCCCCAGGAGGCGTCCGCTTCGAGCGGGCCCCCTTCAAGCTGACAACCGAGATGGTTGCGGTCATGGGCGGACAGCAAGGGCACCAGCAGGGATCCGGCGGCGGACTCAGCCTGCCCGGGACGGGTGGCCACAACCCATTCAACGCGCAACCGTATCGGTGGTTCGAGTCGCTGGTGGTCAAGGCGTTCCTGGCCTCGCGCCCCTACTGCTCCAAGCTGTCGCACATTGTGGCTCTGATGCTTGACAGTGGCCTGCCCTGCTTCAAACCGGAGACTCTGAAGAACTTCCGCGACCGATTCGTGCTGGACAAGAGCGAGAGGGAGGCGGCCGAGTATATGCGGGAGCTGATCCGGAAAAGCTATGCCAACTTCTCGACCAAAGGATACGATCAGTTCCAGTTGCTAACCAACGGAATCCCTTACTGAGCGCCCAGCAGGCGGTCAAAAGGGATTATTCAACAGGACGATCATCGTCCTACGTCCTCGGGTGAGTGGGAGACAGGGAGATGGCCCTGATCTCGCTCCTTCGGGGCTGATTTCGCGTCGTGTTTCATCCAGAATCTGTAATATTTGCGTGAGTATTAGAGACTGTGCGAGTGCGTGCTACAGTACGTAGGATATTATTGCTGCGATGCTTGGCCGTGTAGTATATAGCTTTAACCAACCAGAGCCCCAGCACAACGCTCAGGGCTGCTGGAGATCACGTAATGTATAATAGTGTACAATATGATTATTCCTATCTTCCGCTTCATCCACCCAGCCCCCATGTGCGGCGCAGAGCTGTCGGGAATCCAGCGTAGGGCATGGGGCCTGCAGGTGCGTTCTGCTGGGCTAGCAGGGAACCGAGGGACGGGAGGTCATCTCCCGGCGGAGCTTTGGCGGCGGAGGCAGCGGAGGCGGCCAGGGACGAGAGAGTCCGGCGGAGACGCAGGGCGGCGCCTGCCAACCGGGCGGTCCCGGGCCGGACGGCGGACGCGACGCGACGCTTCGAGAAGCCTCGGAGAAGCATGGCCATGTGACCCCCGGGCCCGGCCCGTGATGTCACATGGCGGCCGCGCTGTCCCGGCCCGGCTCCGGCTCCGTCCGCCGCCGACCGGGATTTGCACGAGCCACCGCTGTGCTTGTCGCTGTCTGTCTTTCCATGTGTCTAGAGAGCCCGAGAAACAGGACGCAGAGACAGAGGAGTGCCTCGGGCTTTGAGCAGGCCCGGACGCATCCGGAGATCCCGGAGACCCCCGTGTGTGAGTGCCGCAACTCAGTGGATTGTCCATGTACAGTACCGTTCCTGGGTCCAGGTACAAGGCCGTCCCTGTCCATGATGCTCTGTCGCCTCGTTCCATACTCCATGTGGCGATGGCCTGCTGCCATACCCTCGCCATTTGCCAGAGCTGCTTCTTCATGCCTCCCTCAGCCGCGGGCGGACTCTGCCGTCACTATTTGTGCCACTCTACCCTCCAGGCCCCATGATTATTTATCAGGATTCTCCCCTTCCTCGGTGTCCTGGTTCCGTATAGACTCTGGGTGACCCATTTCCCGCCGTTTTTTTGCCCCTTTTGTTAGCTTTCTCTCCGTTCCTTTTTCTTTCCTTGTATAATTTGATCGTGTTGAAAGGAACGAATATTTGCGTCCGGAGGGAGGTTCGTGCTTCATCATGAAGCTCTCCGCCTTGATCAAGCCTGGCCGCAACACGGACGGCTCCTCCTGGCCGTCGGACCTCCCGGCAATGTCCGACCGGGAAAAGGAGGCCGGCCCCTACGACGATGCCCCCGTGCCTCTTCTGACATGGCGGTCGCTGCTCATGGGAGCCTTTGTTTCCATCGGTGGGATGATCTTCGGCTATGACACGGGTCAGATATCCGGGTTCCTCGAGATGAGGAACTTCCTGCGCCGCTATGGCCAGCGCCAGCCTGATGGCTCTTACAGGTTCAGCCACGTCCGCTCCGGCCTGATCGTTGCCCTGGTACGTGTCAACCCTCTTCCGTCTTCACGCAAGCCCTGTTGTTGACTTTGAACTCCAGCTGTCCATTGGAACGCTGCTTGGATCATTAGTCGCGGCCCCTATCGCCGATCGGATTGGTCGTAAATGGTCAATCGTTTTCTGGTGTGTGGTCCTTCATGTCGGTCTGATCGTTCAGATCACCGCGCCAGACAGGCACTGGTATCAGGTCATGATCGGCCGCTTGATCACTGGTCTTGGCGTGGGCGGCGCTTCGTTGCTGGTCCCCATGTATCAGGGAGAGAGCGCCCCTCGGCATATTCGCGGTGCCATGGTCTGGTAAGCATGCTTGTTTTTCCTTTTTTTTGTGACTGGCGTTGGATATCTCTGACGGATGCGTTCAGTTCGTACCAGCTCTTCATCACCCTGGGCATCTTCGTCGCCAATTGCATCAACTTCGGGACGGAGAGCTTGCTGAGCACGGCCTCCTGGCGTATCCCGCTGGCCATCACCCACCTCTGGGGCCTACTTCTGGGCCTGGGGATCATCCTCTTCCCCGAGAGTCCTCGGTATGATTTCCGACATGGACGCATCGAAAGGGCCAAGGAGACCATGTCGAAGCTCTACGGAGTCCACCCGAATCACCGTGTCATCATCCAGGAGCTCTCCGAGGTCAAAGAGCAGTTCGATGCAGAGATGGCGTCCAAGGACGAGCCGTGGTATGAGATGTTCCGAGCCCCGCGAATGCTGTATCGCATCGTCCTCGGAATCGGCCTCCAGGCGCTGCAGCAGTTGACCGGAGCCAACTACTTCTTCTACTATGGCACAACAGTCTTCAATGGTGCGGGGATTCGCAATAGCTACGTCACACAGATGATCCTGGGTGCGGTGAACTTTGGCACCACCTTTGGAGGCCTCTATGTCATCGAACACTTCGGCCGCCGCAAGTCGCTCATCGCCGGGGCTATCTGGATGTTCGTGTGTTTCATGGTCTTTGCCTCGGTCGGGCATTTCTCGCTGAATCTGCAGGACCCTCCGGCGACCCCCGCAGCCGGCAAGGCCATGGTGGTCTTTGCCTGCTTGTTCATCACCGGCTTTGCCATGACATGGGGTCCGATGATCTGGGCTATCGTCGCCGAGCTGTACCCCTCGCGCTATCGCGCCCGGGCCATGGCCATGGCCACGGCGTCCAACTGGTTATGGAACTTCCTGATCAGCTTCTTCACCCCCTTCATCGCCGGCGTCATCGACTTCGCCTACGGATACGTCTTCGCGGGCTGCCTCTTGCTCGCGGCCTTGACCGTGTACTTCTGCGTCATCGAGGGCAAGGGTAAGACCCTGGAGGAGATCGACATGATGTATGTTATGCGCGTCCCCCCGTGGAAGAGCAGCAAGTGGGTGCCTCCGTCGCCGGAGGAACGCATCGCGCGGGACCGTCGTCAGATGCAAGAAGAGGACTCTGAGACGGAGTCACGGAAGAAACATGCCGAAAACAGGATCGAGAATGGTTACACAGAGCACGTTCCATGATCTAGAATTTTGGTGGAGGGGAGCTCCGTACTCCTTCTGGCACTTTTCTCTCTGATAGAGATATGCTACTTTTACGAGGTTTATTTATGGAAAGTAGTACATACCCACAATTCGCTTTTGCGTGTACATGTACAGTACATATATGTATATATATATATATATCCAGACCTACGAATCGATCCTTGTTTATCCGAAGGTGCCAAAATATTCGTCAGTGATCTTTTTTTTTTCTTTTTTTTCCCTTCTTTGGCACTTCGCTTTCTACAGATTGCAGGGTGTGTTACTTACTGCCAAAGAAGCCAGCCTGGATGATGAGACTGTATTATGCACAAGCAGGAAACCCTCGCTTCGCTCGGCGGATTGGAGGGAGCTCTGGAGGCCGCCAGAGAATTTCAAAATAGCTCTAATCGGCAATTTGTTAATATCCCTCCCTTATTTACATCATTTCATAATAACACTACCATGTCGACACTTTGCACCTTCGGTGCTTGCGCAGACTGTGTCTTTCCATTTAAACAGACCGGAATCACATAGATTCCAGTTAAACGATAGACTATAGAGGCCTAGGGCCTGCTAGTGCCGGGAAAAAGAAGCCTGAAGAAGGTGGGTTATTATCAACCAAAATACCGCTCAACTACAAAAAGAAGGCCATGACTGATGATTGCAGCGTAAGAAGAAAAAAAAATTCACTCTGCAAAAACAGCCTTGACTTTATGCCACCTGAAAATCCAGTTCCATATTTTTTTGAAGAAAATTCCAGATAAGAATAATAACATGCTCCCGACCGCAACGGCACTCCAAATTCTCTTATCTACACCAGTCATATGCCAGACATGGTTTCTATATATAATGGGGAGGATCTCTTGCTATCGTACTGTACGTTTGGCTCCGCATCTAGTTTAAAAATCATGTCTAACAGGCTCAGCTGCATTTTAGGCGCATTGCAGCCTATATCTCGTCTCCTCCTCCTCCTCCTTCTCCTCCACAGACTTTACGCTACTACGACAAGGAATTTTTACAGGCCTGATGCTGCTGTACGGGACGTTAGCAGCTTATACACAATGCTTTTCTTAACCTATTATCGTAATTGTCAATCAATCCTCCAAGAACAAAGATCGATTCTGTGTAATTTCATAATTCCATATCACATGTTCTCCCGTCTGCTGTCCGCTGTCAATCAATCTACTGAGGAGCTCCAGCCCCACGACAACAAAGTCTGGCCCTCCAGGGCTGGTTACCAGCGACGATACATAAAATCGATAAAATGATAAAGCACTAAAAAGAAGTCATGAGCAGAAAGGGGAAAAAAAACGCCCGAAAGTTCCGTTCCCAACCCAACGCCAACGCCACAAGGAGAAAAAACAAGAGGGGAAAAAGGATCAACAACCCCACTAGAATCAAATCAATGAGGACCTCTAACCCTTTCTCAGAAGCCTTTTTCGGCAAAGGCTCTGGAAATGTGTCCACAGAACCTTCCAAGGTTCCTTCATTCCATTCCAATCAGAATAGGTACGCAGAATAAAACACCCTAAAAAGTAAAAATAAGAAAACATCTCATAAACTCAATCATGCATGTACCGAAAGAAAAAAGAAAAGGAAAGGGAAAAAGTACCAGCCCATCAAGCAGAGTAGAATCAATCAATTGCCTGCTTCGTCAGACTGAAAGCCCACATAGGGGCGGAGGCTTGTGAGACAGAAGATATGAAAATAATGGAATATGTATGTGATTTTTCCCATCGCAGAATCGAACGAACTCTTTACCGCCTTGAGGCAACGGGATCCGTTGCTAGCCGAGCTGAAAAGCAGGTTCGGATGTAACACATCAGTCGGCAGCATGTTTCCGATAGTATCGAGGGCCTTTCGCGTCGTAACTCAACGTAAAGGAGAGACTCTCTCTCTCTCTCGTTGGAAGGATTTCCCATGGGACCAACTCTCAACCGTTTGTCTTTTCTGTGACATCAAAGGCCCTTGGTATAAATCAACAAACACGTCCTCTCGGCAGCGAGTCAGAGGCAAGAGCCACACTTTTCGCCATCTAGACAATAGTTAAAACAAGGGCAACGATGCCCCGTCTCCACGGATGACGCTCGAGAAGAAATGTAGGATGGTAAAGAAAAATAGAGGGGATACAGAGACTTTTCTGTCATGTCAAGCACGGGGTTTATTCCGCCTAGTCCATAAAATCCGCTCTCAGGATTTTCTCCTGGAAGAAATCAGGCTTGTTGTACCTGGGCTGCTTCGGCATCTCCCGCGCTGACTGCTCCATCGAGGCGATGGAAGCGGCCCGTTGATGGTGGTGGCCCTGCGGACCAGCTGCGGATTGCGGGCCTGGGGAATGAGCCCCGATGGAAGGGGCACGCTCGGCCCTGGTCCGGAGAGCCTCGGACCAGTTGAAGCCTTCGCCTAGTTGTCGCCAAGACAGGTTAGATCTCTCGTTCTGGGGAATGCTCTTGTTTGTACTTGCGGCAGCAGATGCAGTGGGACTGTGTGCAGAGGAGGAGGTGCTGGCCGACGATGCGGTTCGGTGCTTCGCCGCCATGGACGATCCAAGAGAGGAATATCTACCATTTCCCGTGGTCCCCCCGCCGCGGACCTCCCGCAACGCCTGCGCGCCAAACGATACACGCCGCGCGAAGGGAGAGACGGGCGTGGTGCCCGGGGGCGTGTTCTCGTTGTCCTCGATCACCGCCTCTTCGAGGTAGGTGGAACTCGATCCCACGGAGCTGGACAGGCTGCCGCGTCGCATACTCCGGTAGCCGAACGGGGAAGTCTGCGAGGGCGAGCCCGAAAGACCAAGGGTGGTTATGGACACCCGTCGCCGATGGTTGGACTGGGCATTGGCCGCAGCCGTCGCGATGGGGCTTGGGAACGGAGGGGGAGCCGTCGGGCTGCCAGCGTTCGCTCCAGAATTGCTAGACCTCGAGAAAAGCTCCGCGAAAGAGGCCCCGGGGGTCATAGAAGCACGACGCTGGTGGGCAGAGAGAGAAGGAAGGGGCGGAGAGTTGGCGCGGTCGGCAGACATGGTCACGATATGGAAACCCAAGAATGAATGTGAACAGAGAGAGAGGTAGGTGTGCAAGGAATGAAGCCTGGACGGGGAGGAGAGGATCGCAACAACAGAGAAATCGCCCACGCGACGGGCCTGGACGACCAGCAACGGGGCAAGGAGTAATGGCAAGACCGACGAGGGGTTACCATGCCATGTTCCAGACCGTCGCCGGAGCGGGCAGGTGACGTCAAAAGGTGGATGGGGAGTGAGGAGAGGACGATCGGGGATCAGGAGACACTGGTGACGTAGTTAACGAATTGCCTTCCAGTACGATCTCCAGGCAAGCACCCAGTCGTATTCAAGGGGGCCAGTTCGCATGTAGAAAGGCTCGTGAGGGTCGCAGAGCTCGGGTCAAGCTCAAGAGGGGATATATGTGCGGGGAACGGTTACGCAGTTGACATGCGGCAACGGGGGCAACAAATGACACAGGGGGCCACACTTACCAGTCAATGCAAGGAGCGCAGACGGGAAATTGAGCAAAGGACGGGGAGAGATGGCAGATGAAGCAACGGGGACGACGAGCGGAGGAGACAGCGGGACGATGGGAGTCAGATGGAGGAGTCTCCCCCGCAGCAACCGGTCTAGGCCCGCGAGCTCCCTTTGTCCCGGAGGAGAGTTGAGGGGTTCGATGCGGATGATGCCCGCCTGCGACACGGTGCTTCGCCCGGATGAGCCAGGGTCCCCTCGAGCCTTCGTCCATGCTCCGGATATCAGCAGCAGAAGCTGAAGGACCAACGGGCGCCCTCGTATATCATCAGCCCGCGGAGCATTGGCCCATGGTTGCTGCATACAACCCTAGCATGGGCCTGGGGTGCTCGCGGTCTGCCATCTGCCCCATGTCTTGTACAGGACAGTACACTCCTGCTGAAATGCCCTGTCAGGACTCGAGACGTGCCTGTCTCGCTGATCCCAAAACGTGCTGGAGACCCGTCTGCTCGGAAGCTCTGTTGTAGAGATGGGCTGATGGAACACGCCACCAGATCGGCTGGCTGGCCCCGGGCTCGTTTCTCCAGGTCGCTAAACCTTGTGCTGGAGGCGTCTCCACTGATCATCAGGCCTAGGTTCTAGCCGGACAAGCATCCCCGCGTTTGCACCTTAATTCTGCTTGGTTCTGCCTCTCCCCCATCATCCACCAAAGAGCCCTCCAGATGATAATACCAAATCATAACCAAATAATTAGTACTACTAGATGAGTCCAGGAGACCCTCCATTCCCCAAATGTACGAGCCCGGTCTGGGCTTCAAGGAGATGGCTTCTATGCTCGCTGGTGTCCAGATACTATCTACAACTAAACTCTATTCTCACCAGCGTTCCTCCGCTCCGAGTTTCCAATGATATACCAACGTCATGTGAACCAACACAAGAGTCCGTTAGTAAGCAGGGGAAGAACACTCGACGATGCTATCAAGAATACTTCGCCAAAAACTTCCTCTTGTTCTATATAGCCTCTATTTAGCATGTTGGGTATCACAAAGTGCGGTGACAGTCGAGGGCACAAAACGCCATGAACTCCCCCTCCTCTATCATATAAAACAAAAACAAACCAATCTGCCCATCTATCTCCGAGGATTCATGCCAACAAAAAAATGTTCAAGCCCAGAAATTGAAGTTAATCTCTCATGCCAATAATAAGCAGCAATTAGCAACACGTCACCGAATCAACCATCACAGGGGAACCGGTAGTTCTTTCAAACCGACACGTCCGAAGTAACCCGGCAGACGTGGCTCCGTTCAATTTACGACGAGACGGCCGCGTATGGCGGTATGACAGCGTAAGGTGAGATATGGCATCGGTCGACAACGTGATCGATGTAATCGTGGGGTCTCATTCGCAACATCTCACACTCAGTTGTCCCACCATGAACAGTACACCGCCTTCATCTCTGAGAATACCGTAGATGGTGTTGGAGGAGATGCAGAGAGACGCAAGGAATAGGGAAGAAAAAGATTTAAAAGTGAACTCCCAAATGTAAATCATGAAACGCAGAAAACCTGGAAAATATTTTTACACACAAAAAAGGACAGAAAACTTCATAGTTTCAGAAGAATGAGAGCTGTCATGATCTCATAAAGTCGTAGACGTCGTCGACACTCGGGATATAATACAAAGCAGTGGCAAATAAGCAGAAGGTCTCATGGAAAGAGATTCTAGATGCCGCGAGGCAGAGGGGCGGAAGTGAACAAGTATGAAACGAACATCAAATAGTCGCGGTAAAGCGCCGAAGAACTCTGTTTCCCGGAAATTAGAAGATGGAAGTAGCACAAAACATGTCCCTATGTGCTACTTCCAACAAACATGAAGTAGTCAAAGGAAACTACATGAGAATCGTGTAGTCTTACCCGTTTCCGGTTGATAATGGATATAGTTATTTCTTGCTTACCCCGGCTCCCGTTCCATTATTGGCCCATCATGTGTCAATAATGCAAATCCCTTCCCGATCGGTCCACACTTTCAGCTAGCCGTAGACAAGAGCCTTGCACTCGAATGACATAATACCCGCCCGGGCTTGAGTACACGGCTTGAAGATAAGACGAGTCACATGGCCCTTCCAGCTGCAGCTACGGTAGGTATGGATGCTGTTGGGACAGCGAATGTCCTAGCTGCTGCCCTCCAGACGGAGGGAACGTCGTCGCTTGTCCGACTGCCGGAAGGTGGAATAGCTGGATCAGTTTCCTTCCGACGCTGGGTTCGATCTCGGTACCATCGCGGGCGATCTTGACCTCCCTATTTGCGTTCCAAGGATTACGGAGACCCCGAGTGCGATAGAAGGGCACACGCTCGGTCGATATCCACTCGATTCTGAATGGTTTTCCAAACGACTGGGTTCCGGGACCCGTAGTCTCTTCTGCCGCTTCTTCAACGCTCTTTTCGCTCTTGGTGCCATCATCTTCGTCTTCAGAAGAGTCCACCTCCCAAAATATGGTCCCTCTTGCGGGATCCTCCACGATACGTCCTTTAGGGGCCGTCGCTGTCGCTTCAGTTGGCGTCACATTCAGTACCTCTGGTTCCGTGTATATGCGGTCTGGACGTGCCGGCATCTCCCGCGCTAGCACCTCATCATCGGTGATGGGAGATATCATCCGGGCATATCCAAAATATTCTCCCGACTTGTTCGCAGAAAAAATGAGATATACATTGTCCGCCGTCTGGCAATCCGCCAATCCGTCAGCGTCAGAAAGCATTCAACGAGACTGATTTCTTTGCTTACCTCGTACGCTCGGTTCAGATTCGCCTCGTTGTGCGTCTGCGTGGCCCAGATACCACTCTGTGTGCTCAGCTCAAGATCTTCGACCGTCAAGCTCTTAACGATGAAGAATTTCTCGGGCACTCTATGTGTAGGCGCCTGTGTACCGTGCGCGGCACTGTCTTTGGCGGGTTTGCTCTCAGCAGCCTCACCGGCGGCTCCATCATCAGCCGGGTTCTTCGTGTCTTCTTCCGTCCGTGCTGACTGAGCGGCAGAGGCAGCAGCGGGGTTGGTGCTGGAGCCAGGGCCAGCCAGTCCCCTCCGTAATCTGCAAACGAGCCGGACCCCCTGGAATCTTGAGTCGTGAAATCTCGCCATTGCTGCGGTACACGCGGCTTCTGTCTTGTAGTTCACAAAGGCACAGTTGCTTTTTGAGATCAAGAAAACACTTTCGATATCGTTTGTCGCGTCGCGGGAGAAGTGGTCCTTGAGGTCAACGACACTTGCACCGGGGGGAAGATTCCCAACCCACAAAGCGTGACCCGACTGCTTAGGCTTTCTCGGGGGTCCTCGCGGAGCACTCGCCGACTGTCGTTGAGCTGCTGCTTCTAAGATACTTGGATCAGCAAAGCACACTCGAAGAAGACATGCACGCTAATCCACATGCTCGCTCCTTACCCTGTGCCTGTGAACGCAATAGGGCAGACTGCATGGGAGTTGAACCATCGACGATCGTATTAGCGACATCGTAATCATCTGCCGGGCCACGCCTCTCGCTCTCCTTTTGCGACGAGGTACTCGGCTTCCGCGGGCTACGATGTTCGATGCCGGCTTGCTGACGCATCTGGATACCTTGCATTGTTGGGCCATGCCCAAACGCAGTCACATACGGTTGTTGAGCATAATAAGCCTGTCCGTACATTGGCGCCTGGCCGGATACTGTGGCGCTTTGGGGAGCCGGCGGGTTCTGCAGGTATGGTTGATATCCAGTAGCGCCATGTTGGAGATATACATGCTGATGTTGCAGCTGAGCGTACGCTGTCTCAAAGGTCGAAGGGTAGGAAAAGTTATACGCTGGAGTTCCACCTGGAGCCTGCCCAGGGAAGGGTGTCAACTGTTGCACAGGGTAAACCATTGCTTGAGACTGATGCGCGGGAATGAAATGCTGTTGCATCGGCTGCTGACCGAAAGGGATCGCGGGGGGCTGGTACGCCGGTAACATGGCGGCCATGTCGGCCATGTTCAGGGCCGACGACGGCCCCGGCCCATGGCTGGCCGTGGCAACGAAGCCATGGGAACCCGTGTAGTACTCGACGCCCGAGGATCGCGGCGTCTGATGGATTGGCTGCGCGGGCCGTACCGACTGTGCGGTGCCTTGAGGATTCGTGTCTGGAGGAAGATCAGCGTTCCGGTCAGCACCGACAGAGCTGATCTGCCTTTTGCCCCGTTCGCACCGCTGCTGATTTTTTCTGAAGCACAAGAAACTTACCTGACGGGGGCTGGCTTTCCGTCAAGCCAGGTTGTTGTCCTGATGAAGATGTTTTTTCAGCAACAGCTGCTCCCCGATGCGACTTGCCCAGACCCGGAGGAGCATCGGACATGGAGCCGTCTGGACAGATGCAAAACTCTAGAGACCGAAAACGACGCTCTCGTTTCAGTTAGCCGTGGTCCTTGAAGTGGCATCACGCACGTCCGAGACGGGGACTGGCCCTTCGGGGAAAGAGCGCATACCTTTTCGAAGAGGTCCCTCGCAGCACAAACACACAGGACTGCCAGGATTGCGCCACTACCAAGCCCGCACACGCTGCAAACTACAAACGGAACTGTCACCCCCAGCGGCAAGGGTCAGGAAAGAGGGAGAGGAGAGGATGCAACACTAACTCCAGTATACCAGCAGCAGGAACGAAACGAGCCTTGCAAAGCCAACGTAGCGCAGGGAATGAAACCGTGACGACAACTACTACAGCCAAGGAGAGAATATTGAGGTTTGAAAACAGGTCTGTGGACCTCCGAGTCACAGTTGGTGCCCAAAAAGGGACCCGAAGACACAAAGCGGAATTCTTATCCAGGCGGACGGAGGCTCCAGCGAGGGACCGCTCCAACTCCCCTCGGGCCCCAGGACCGCGACAACGGGCGGAAAGCGTGGACTACCGGATCGGAGCGTGTGAGGCGGAGTTGAGGAAGCAGTGTGGAGGGACCAGAGGCAGCGACAGCGACGGGAGAGCCGCCGGCTGACTAGGAGCTGGAGGGTAAGCGACGGGGGCCAGGGGAGGGCCCAGGATTGGTTTTTTCCCCCCGAGTCTATGTCTACCTGTTTGTCTCCCGAGAGTCTGACTGGATGATGAGGCCGGGCTGAAACAATGCAGTAGTATCAGTGTAGAAAAGACCAAAGGAGAGAGAATGACAACCAGGAGGGTGAAAGAGGAGGGAGTATAGTTGGTGGTCGTGGCGGAACGGGTGGTCTGTTTGCTGCGGACTTGCGTCGCAGGTCTCTGTGAAGCAGCTACGGGACGCCTCCAAGGCACAAAGTAGAAGGACTCGACGGCCGGAGCGCTTCGGTGCTTCACGATTTCGGCGTTGAGAAGCAGATGTCTTAACTACTCCCCCTTCCCTCCCGAGCGGTCCGTGTGGAAATTTCGGGAAGCTCCTTCTCTCTTCCAAGAGCAGGAGACTCACGGGGCTTGGACGATTAAGATGGCTTTTATGGCACTACGCAAGCGGCGGCTCCCGTCACGTTACCTGTACGGCGACAGGGCCAACGTTGCGATAAGATTGCAGGCAGGGACAGCTCTCTCGGTACCGAGTAGAGGGTTCTGACGGGCGCACAAGAGATACAACCCGGGAGGAGCCCGGGGGAGTGTGTCATTCGATCGTGCAGACCACGGTGCAGCAGCATCAACAGGCAGCCGTTATTATTATTGGGCGAGCCCGGAGAGGCTCCGATGTTTCGCATCAGACGCTGGGATCGTTATTGTCTATAAGGATGTGGGGACGCCGTAAGGCTACGGACGGGCCATGGGGTCGTGGATACCGCCTCCGTTTACATACCTCATATCGCTGGGAAGGAAAATGCGTGGTGGATTGCTTCCACCGCTCCCGGGGATCGACATGGCCAAGCCACAAGGCACCTTGTCAAGCGTCAATGGCCTCGAGGGGAGAACCGGCCCAGGCCGACGGCACCGTGGTGCATCAACAGCAAGCCAGACTTGGTACATGGATGGGCAGGACGGTTTGGTTGTGGTGGTAATGAGGATAAGAATCAAGGGACCACAATAGCAGAATTTTTTTAAACCAGGTGTCTAGATCCTAATGGTAGGATCTGAGGAACAATCGAATTGGTACTTGATATTTCGTTCGAGCACGAGGTTGAAGCGGACAGAGACCCGGAGGGGAAGTCTTAGGCGGGAGGCGTGGAAAAACAATGGAACCCGATTCTCGAAGTCCAGCCCCATACCTAACCAGCCAGTTGGCGCATGTCGAAGCCAGGTCTCGGACGCTAGATAATTATCAAGATCTGATCAAGGCTCGGGACCTCATTTATGCTCCTGGATTGGGTACCATAGGCATAGACAGTTGGGTAGCAGGTTGCGGATACGGCAAAGCAGCCGAACTAACCTCAGGCCCACTGGTCTCTCAACAACAAACCGGTGACCGGAGGCACTATAAATAAAACAGAGAGGTTAAGAATAGAAGAAAGAAAGGAAGGGGATGTCGTCAAAAGACATCGGTAGTAAGAACTGTGACAGAGACGGAGCAGCATACGTTGTCAACCATGCTGTTTCTCCAGACTTTGCCACGGGGTTCTTCTTATACTCCGCCGACGTTTCCACAGATTGACTTATAGCGGTCGGGATTAGATCTAGGGTCCTGGTGTCCGTGCCACGTTCATCTATACGGAGTACCTCTATGCCTCTGTACATACATCTTTGAGGCATACGCAAATAAAACCCTCGTCTGACCAGTTAGCAGTTGCTTGCAACAGTCAGAGTCCGAGACAAGGGGTCCAGGCAATGATATTTATACTGTACTGTACATTAGGTAGTAAATACCTTAGTTAGGAAGGCCGAGAGTAGTCTCGGGAGGGGGGCGTAGGTACGGTTGTATACAAACCGGCAGCAGAAATAACGCCGAACTTTAGAGATAGCACGCTGTAATTGGCGGTGTCTTTGGCAGCGACATGAGTTTTTTCCTGCGTGGATCTTCATGCGGTGATAGGCAGATTGGGGCGCCATCGGCAGGCCAGCGAGAGAGCCGAAAGTTGCGACACGCTGACAATCTCGAGACGGCGGGTGCAAAGGGTGCTCTTAGCCATCTGCGGGTAATGAGCGCCTTGGAAGTGGGAACAGATTGGGGCGATTTGGGCCTTGTCGGGTAAACAGTGGGCGGGTAGTGCTGGACCCGGCGTGCAATGGATGGACGGAGTCGGCTGTGTACATTCCCACAATCCCACTAGGCCGGAGCCTAGGGTTGCCTTGCCAGTGAGGCGTTGAGGACCAGGAACAAAGTCAACAAAACCTGTTTATTATGGAGACTTCTAGGCGGTGGGACCCCCCGATCAGAGCACTGCTGGCATCCTCGCGGCGACAGTGTTAAAAAAAAATAATGGGACAGTCCGACAGTGGCAGTGCCCCGTCGGCTGAATACACGAACAACTCCTCCCACAGACCCGGAGGCAGAGACTAGACGTACCACCTGCTTAAGGGGTGAAGTCCCATCTCGTGTGCTGTTTCTGGTCTTCCGCTGCGTAGTAATGTGTAGCATCTGCTGACCCGGAAGCGGGGACTCTTTCTGTACTCAGTCGAGGCCTGAGGGCTCGGTGTTCTGGAATCCACAGGCGGCGGACGGGTAGAAAACCAAGCTCTCGCAATCTACTCCGTAGGCACCCAGGGAAGACTGCCAACGTCGAAGCCAGTTGGGCAGCTTCCGCTTTCGTCTGAAAGTAGTACTGCATGAACGGTTGAGGTCCCGAAGCCTGCTGCAAGCCATGTGTCCAAACTGCTCCTTCTCCCTCCACGCCGCGCGAGATCAAACTCCATCGACCGTCGACGCGTGTGCCTCATGGAGATATAAGCCGGGAGTCTCGCGGGAGTTCTGCTTCGGGATCAGATGCCAGCCAATCAGGTGCTGTGTTGGTCAACCTCATCCTATCGCGACCGGGTGCGACGTGCTCTCCAAAGCAGCGGTCTCCGTGCAATCCAACGTTGTGTCGACCGCCAACGGGTTGTTACGAAGATCGCAGCAGTCAGTGGTCGACCTGCGTCGGCCGGTTGTTGCTGCTTCCAAGGCGCGAAAGGCCGGACGCTGAGAGAGGGGCTCGCGGGGCCAATGCACAGCCGGTTGGCTGTTAACTCGCTGCGACAAGACCAGCGACTTTGCGGGTACCTCCCTGCCTGCACGGACTCACGGAGCACGAGTTGCTGAGCTTTTTAGCTGCAGCGCCCTCGGGGGCCAGGACAGTGCGGCTGACTTTTTTTTGTGTGTGTGTGAATTTGCGAAGACTCGAGAACGTCGTTAACGACGGCTGCGAAGTGGTGACCAGCATGTGCACCGCGCAAGCCGCCAGGTGCGCAGGATGACGGCCGCGCGGGGTTCTAGACCCGCCAGCCAAGTTGCCCAAGAAGGAATACATTGGATGCCCATTAGGTACCTAATGGATGAGGCTCAAATGGCCGCACAGCAGCTAAGATGATAGTGATGATCCCGCCGCAAAGGAAAAAAGGAAACCTTTCCCTGTCTGGTACTTGCGGATGCAAAGGCTGTATGTACTTATACATACCGGTCCATTGTCCATCACGGCTGATTACTTATGGATGATCCTGGTACCTCGCCTAAAAGGACCGTCGAACCCTCGGGTCTCTCCGCTCCTTTAGCTTCAGCGGGTGCCTGACGAAAGCGTCAAAACTACCATACACAAGTCTGGAGACCGGCTGTCGGAGTAGTATATCGACTCGATGGCCACTGGTGCTTGGCAATGTCTTACCTCCAGTTAGTGCCCTGTTGTCAGATTTGAAGGGTCTAAGGCATCCTGTAGATATCTAGATTCCTAGATGCGAAGTGCGCATGGCAGGCGCTAAGATGGAAAGTCGACTGGGAATAATTCACCATGGAAAGAAAGAAACCTTAGAGATGTCATGAAAGTGGTAGTAGGTTCGACATCTCGGAGCGCATGATCGCTATCGGCCGGGACTACCAGGACTCGCACTTCCACCCACGAACTACACTGTCAATCGCCTCCAGAGAAGCAACCGCACAACACCATCCATTCAATGTCTGCAGTGAGGCCTCCAGAATTTCCTTGCTCTTTCGCACGCCCTCTATTTCGATCTGTGCCTCACGCTGTCAGTCCTTTGCGTTGAGCCTGCAAAAAGTCGATGGCCATGCCCTTGTCTGCTCAGCCTCCGCATCCAAGCTGCGCTGCTGCACGGTGATGCCTATCCATGGTCGTTCTGCGGAACCAGTCTCCGCTTTCGCAATACGGTCTTTAAGTCTGCCTGTTTGGCAGAGTCGATGCGGGGAAGAAAGAGTACACACTGCACAAGTCGACGATGCAGGCATCTGTCGGGTACTTAGGTCAGAGAGAGGGCTGGACCTTATGGCTGCCGCTGGCGTTTCCGATGACGTCGCTAACGATCTGCCATTTCCGCCCACGGGCCTTGTGTCAGTCATCCAGTAGTTAGTCTGGTCCCTGGCCTCGCCGATTCTAGATTCTATACAGTGCTACTGGCATCTACTTCATCATTTCCCAATGAATGTTCTAGATTTTAGCTTCAAGTAACTAGCTCTGCAAGTTCCACCGCTTTTTTTCGTGTCTTTGGCTCGAACTTACGATTGTGGGCCCGCGCAGGGAGCTTTCCAAGGCCTCTTACAGCACAGCATGTCTATACTACTCAATGTTCTTACTGCTCCTGCTCCCGCCAGGAGTCACTGTTGAGCCATCTCAGAGCACCCTGTCAGAAGAACCAAAGAAAGAGATCTCAATATCGTCAGAATGTTTACTTAGTTCTCATTAACTCTGCCGCTACTCAGGGAATTTACACGAGCCGTTTATCCAATCAGAAACAGAGCCCGAGAAATGTGTTACAGACATACCCAGCCGGCGGTTTGACGTGCTACCGCAAAACAAAAGCACTTGTAGTAGTGGGGCCCAGACGGAGTTACCATAACCAAGGAAAGATTACTACTGGCACATGGGCCATCATATCATAGGTGAGATTCAGTCAAGTGAAAGCCAAAGTCTCCAAGAAACTGGACCTTGTGACCTGTGAGTCGTGACGGACGATGGAAGCCATTCGACATGCAAGCGACCGTTCAGACTTCGTGGCGTTGACAGCGCAAGTTGCAACAAGCCTTAAGGACTGTCCATGTGGATCAACAGCTATCGAGAAATTATTCCGACGTCCGCATTACGAGCATACAGAGGACTGCATTCTGTGTGGTCGGCTGATCGATAGTTTCCTTTCCCAAGGACTGCTGTTCTACCATTGTGAAGGACAAGTCTTGCAGACAACATTCTCACAGCAACTGAGCTCTCAGTGTGGCCACAGAACGGAGGTTAAGAAGAGATTGTGATACAATTCAAATCTTGTTCTTGGGTAAAATTTCTTTTGTGAGGAAATTAATTACACCATCCCCCTGGCATTATTGGAGCCCCATGTCCCCAATATGCAGCGGATCTAGCCCCTGCAAGCGAGATACTGGCGGCAAAATGTGCATTGCTTGTTGATCTGAAGAATAAGTCGATGACGTTAGACAGCTTACTTACCCCCAACTAAGATACCGTCGCTTATTTTGGATCCGTAAATCGTTGAACAAAAAAAGATAATGGACAACCTTAATTAGGTACACCCACTGCACTGTGCAAACCATGCGGTTTAGCGCACGGGTTTTCAAGAGATGAATCATTATTATCAATGATTTCAATCAGATCTAGGAAATAAGCCTTTCAGCCTCAGCTTGTTGTCAGCTATATTAGGTAGGTAGATACCTGTGCCTGCCAATTATCTAGGGCACTGTACAGTACATCACACGAACATTATTAATCTAGTAGCGACGCTCGTGACGAAATCTTAGTACTATCTCAATCGGACTAATACAGACAAATGGCCCGCGAAACCCAGCCACGTGTACGACTCCTCGCATGCAAGGAAAGCTTATATTTATAATGGGCATATCAACAGCATCGAAAGAACCAGGCTAACTAACTCCCTGGGAAGATAAGCTTCAATCAATCTGCCCACTCCATCGCCGCAGAATTTGAAGTTCATCTCCACATCTGCAACTCCTTCCTCTCTTGGGGTATATTATTCGCACATACAAATTCTTCTTCTTCTCCTTCTTAAGAGAGCTATCTATCTTTCTATCTACTTATGTATAAGTAGCTCGTAACTAGCTACTTCATCAGACGTACAGTACATTCAGTATCAATCTAATAATCTTCAGTCACAGGGGCGCCCGTCGCTCCGGGCTCTGTACTGCTGCCACGGTCTTGTCCTTGACTTCTTCTACCTATCTATCCAGTAGCCTATGGATGATATGATAGATAGGACAGATCGCTAGATCTATCCATCCATATCCATGAGCAGGCAGGCAGACAGGCAGGCAGGCATAGAGGTGCTAGCTATATTTTATATATTATATATTGAAAGGAGTAGCGAAAATTCAGAAGATTATAATAATGTCTGATACGATGCGTATGGCTCGTCTTGGCACGAATGTTTATAAACTCTTGGTCAGGAGAACAATTACCTGGGTATATACATAGGCAGACTACAAGGCCTATTTTGATTTGATCATGGGCTCGATTAACAAGAAGGCACCCACCTAGGTCTTTGATTTTGACGGATTCAACAGATAGCTGTTCAGAAAAAAAGGTTGGAAATCCACAAATCACCGGGAGAGTCTTTAGAAGAAGCCAATTGACAGCGGCAGCACCCACTCGCATCACTAGAACGAAAAAGGGGTCCCCTTCTTAGAAACTCATAATGGTAGACATGCATGTATTATCATGCAAGTTGGCTCTCAGGCATTATAAATTATCAATTGCTCATAATAAGTTAAACCATGCCCCTTCCCAGTCTGCAGGGACAATCAGGAGGTCGCGCAGGCGCAGGTCTTTTGCAAAGCCGAGGAAGATGGGAGATGATATCACAAAGAGGTTAAAATATACGCAAGGGAGTTCCTACAGACCAGACACCAGTGGACTCAGAACTCAATGGTCGCAGCTCCTTAAAACTGGAAAATACACATCTGCCGTTTAACTGTACTACTACTGTACACTCGATCTTGACAACAATCCAAGTGGCATGCAAACAAAAGACGCAGAAAGCCAAACACCCACGGATGCTAATGTTATTTCGGCCACTCTGTTTCTTTCCTCCCACAGCCATCACCGAAGCGGTTAGGAGCGAGGACGAAGCATGAGCATGGCCATGGCTGTTTCATTAAGATCCATTTGATTAGGTCAGGATTGATTGTAGATGGGGTTCCAACCACGATGCCGGTCAGCTAATCGATCCGCCTATCCGTTCATCATTCGTTCATCCATCTTGAACCTTTGGTACAGAATGCAGCATTGAGTAAATACTCTCCGCCCACATAGCGGAGACAAGAACAGAGGTCAAAAGTTAGAAAAAGAAAACAGAACAAGAAAGGATAATGTAGTATAACAATGCAAAAAAGAAGAGTTTCCAAAGGGACGAAATGTAAAATTCTCAGGACGTGAACGAGAAGTAGGAGAGAGCATTCGTGGATCGAGACTGGGGTATAGAGGTAAAAGAGATATAGAAGGCCGAATTCATTCCCAACCCGAATCCGACTGACCGAGAACCCAACCGAGCCCATCATGATGATAAATAAACACATTACTACGTATAGCTATAATTAAGGCCCGGTCGGAAGGTGCCCGTGGCCATTACCGATCAACACCAAGGGAAGCGACTTTGCCGGCGAATCTCGCGCCCGCACTTCCCCTCTTATGCAGTTTCTCACGCTCTTTGCCGTCCAAGGGGGCCAGGGCTTGCGAGGCCGGCGGCGGTGCGGCGTTATTATCTCCACGGATCGAGGGAAGAGATCCCAGCATGTCAGCTCCGGCTTTGCCTGTCGACGTGGCGGCTGGAGGGGGAGCTGTGGCAGCCTGGCGGGCAGCCCGCTGGCTAACGTACAGTTGAGCAGCAGGCGACAGCGGGATCGTGGGAGGCTGCGCTGGTATCTCGGCTCCATTCTGCACGAGAAGTTCCGCAATTGGGAACGGGATGGCTTTCGGGGGAGCCTGCTTAGCAGACAGGCCGGAAGACGCTGACCCGGGAGATGCAGGGTCCGCGGCTGCCAGAGCAAGGAAGACCGCGTGGGTGTTGCGCGAACGGTCTGTGACGTTGACATTCGCCCGCAGCGCGATGCCATGGAGCACTCCCTGGATGTCGTTCTTCTTGATCGAGGCAAGGAGCAACTCATCAGGCGTGGCGTAGCGCGAGTTCTGCGAAGACAGCGGCTGCACGTACGCCCTCTCGCTGTACTTCGCGGTGATGAACTTCAGCCGCTGCTCGCGCGTCGACTGGGCCACCGGTTTCAGTGACTGGTCCAGCGTCGCTTCCCAGACCATGTTGCTTACACGGTTGCCGACCTGGAGGAGGATCTCCACGATGTCGTTGGAGAAAGAGTTGACGTCCAGCGTGAGGGAGCGGATCTTCGATATGTGTGTACCAAGGGACCGGTGGATACCACTGCACTCAATGCACAGCACAATACCCAGATTGATCGACACCCACTCGACCTTGGACGTCGACCCGCAGTCGGCACACCAGTTGTTGCCTTGATCGGCATCGCGGATCATCTGGAGCAACTTTGACGGATCCTCATCGAAGGCGTTGTTGTCGGTGCGGGCGTAACTGGGCCGCGCACCGACAGTGGTCCTGCGGCTGACGCTGTTTGTATGTGAGTGCTGACCGGAGTGTGAAGAGCTCTTGCCAGTCAACACGGAACCGATATCGCGGCGGATGGAGGAGCTATCCGACTTCGCGGACGGAGGAGGAGCCGGCGGGATGCCACGGCCTTCTACCGCGCTCTGCAACGCGTTATTGATAGCCGTGATCCAATTACTCATGTCCTCCTCAGAGGTTGCCTGGTAGACTCGCTTGAACTGAGGGGTGATGACCTCGAAGCAGAATCGCCGTTCCGCATTCCGCGCCTCTCGGACAGATGCCATCCGCAGATCTATTGGGTCCATGTGTAAATCCAGCTTCTGCTTCCAATTACTGTACTCCGAAATCTTGCCCTGGTCAAGCACAACCCAAAATCTATAAAAGCAAGGTTAGCCTCCCGTGCGTCTGCCGGGGCCCCGATCTGGATGGTATACTTACTTATGCCAAGCCTGTTTGTTGATTCCTTTGGGATCGATGTGTGATCCGGGACGAGATAGCGCCCACAGTAGCCCTTCCTTCTTCTGCTGACCAGCAGCCCTGTCGGAGCCCGCAAGAGACGCATCACGCTCTTCCAGATCACGGATACCTTTAAATCGATTCTGCACGGGCGATACCACCGAACCAGCAGCGGACGCCCCCGTGGCAGCTGCAGAGGATGAGCCGAGCGCCGCGTTTCCGTGCGACGAGACTGAGGAGGCGTTACTGGAAACACCCCGCGGCTGGGAACCTGTACTGTCCGCACGACCCAGCTCCGTGTCGGAACTGTAGGTGCCGTTGGGATTTTGCGGCGCGCCTGGGTTAGCAAAGGTCTCGGGCTCGACGAATATCTTGGTGCTCTTTTCCAATGCTCTTCGTTTCTCTTCTCTTTCCGTCCTCTGGAACTGGAACTCTTTGTCCGCCTGCTCAACCTCGTGTACGAGTGCTTCCAACTGGGGAATCATCTCCTCGACCTTCTTGGCCGTCGCGAGATAGCTTCTCGCCTGCGTTTCCGCGTATTTCGTGAGATGCGAAAGTACCTCCTGCTCTTTCCGCCCGCCATGGAGGTCCTGCATGAATGAAGAATAGTCGAAGCGCTTCAGCTCGAAATTCCGCCGCTTGGTCTGGTACTTCGAGTCGCTTTCCGCGCGCTTCTTCTCCTTCAACGAATCCTGCCGCTGCCCAAGGTACCGACCGACATACGCGTAGTATTCTCTGCTTTCTTCTTCAAAGTCCTTCTTCTTTGCCTCCGCCTGCTTGATGTCGTTGGTGTATAGCTTGTTCAACGGCTCTATGATCAGCTTCTGAAGATTGGCCGTATTGAGCTGCTCGTAATTGAGGATCTGGCGGGCAATCTTTTCGAAGTAATGTTCCAGAGCCGGTTGCACCGCATTCGCATTCGAGGTGGAGGCTTCATTGAGAGACGAGATAAAGGCCTCCACAGCATCGTTGCAGGCGACTTGCGCCTGGTGTGCGGCTTCGGCCTTTTTGAGCACCTTTTTTATCTTTGCGCGCATATTGCCGGTCTTCTGCTCCAGAGCCTTCATCGTGGCTCGGAAAAGGGGCCCGTCTTCGACCGCGCTCATGTCCTCGGCGGGCCGTGTAAAGGGAAGTTCGACTTTCACTGGAGGAGGAGCGGCGGTCGGAGGAGGGGGCGCAGTATCAGCGATTTCGGGCGGAGTGCGTGGAGGGATCTGTGAGTGTGATCCGTCAATGTCACTGGAATGCGACATGACAGACTGCGCGGAGGGTATTCGGTTTCGAGCGGCGACGTTCAATTCCAAGTTCGGCGAAGACACCTGCGGGCTGGAAAGCGGGCGCTGGGCATTGTGAACCCAAAAGGAGAAATTGGCCAGCGTATTCAAACGATTGGCTCTCTGGTCATAATCGAGAAAACTGCAGCTGTTTCGCCAGCCGCCGCCTTTGTCTTCCGTCGCCTTGGGCGGCTTCCATTTCCACGACCACTCGAACTGGACCGACGGGCTGCCTCCGGTAGAGTAATCACCGAGAAGCTGCACATTAGAATTATTCTGTAGATTGGGGTTGGCGTGGAACTCTCTTGTGATGAGATTATCCAGTTCCTTCGAATTGGATGCGTGCGCAAAGGTGAAGCCGGTGAGCACGGTATCGATGGTCTCAGGGAGGGAGGTTGACACGCCATTGACCGTCGAGTTGACCACCTGGCCGGTCTGGATCTGTCTGATTATGAAGGTAAAGCGGAAATTCAATTCGTCCTCGTTGGTCAGGCGTAGCAGAAACGCCGGCACCGGGGTCGAAGCAGGGGGGTCTGGGTCCTGCAAGGTGCAAAACGATCAGCATTTGCGACTTGCAGCGAGGAAGTCCCGTCAACGGAGCTCTATCTGTACCTGAACATATTCGATCGGGCGATCATCGCCCGTGTCCCGCTTGGCATTGTATCTGGTTGCGGGGAACGAGTTTGGGGTGATATTTAGCAATACCCTACGCCGGGAGTTGGTGATTGTGACGGACGCGATCGCAACTGCAACGGGAGTAGTCAACAAACTTGAACGTACAGCATCCGACGCCGGGAAAGCACTCACGTCTGTTCTGATCTTTGAGGAAGAGGGTCCCCGAATCATCGACACGGCTCCCGACGTTGCCCATTTTCGAAGACGCCCAATGACATTAATTCACCGCTCGAGAGACTCTGGAGGGTTGCGGGAGGGGAGATAGATGGAGGTAAGCATGGACAGGGGGAGATCGAACGGTTTCGATGCAGGGAGGGTGTCCTGAGTCGATGCGGCGGCAAGCAGCGTGCGGCTGAGGAGACAGGCACGGGGAATCGACGATTGAGCATTCAGGGCCGTCCGAGTCGAAGCCGAGCGTCGTTCGTTCTGGCCGTCAACAGCGCAGGGGCCAGATGACGGCACAGTCGCGGAGGACACGCAGTCTCGTCTGGGGATGTGGCCGGAGGTAGATATCAAGCATCGCTGGCCGCTCGAGGCATGCCGCTGCGCGGTGGTGTGGTGGGCGGAGCGCTTATGTGAGGCCGGCCGCGTTGATTCGAGATGGCGCTCTGTGGGGTGTGCGGTGCAGTCTTGATCCTCCGAGGGGAAGATGCTGGAAGCACGCAGGCACCGCTGCTCACCGCGAGCTTGAGGGCAGTGGTACACGATATTTATCAAGGATCCTGGAGCTTCTATTTCTGTTTACTTCGCCCGCTTATTCATGGGCGGACAAAGACAAAGGCTTCCTTGGTAGAGAGAGACGAGAGACTGGCGGACAAACAAGGCGCTCTGTCTCAGAGCAGGTGACAACACCGCCACCGCAGCGCAGGCATCAGCACCAGGATCACTCTGGTCTTTTTATATCGTTATTATTCCCATTCTCACTCTACGTACCCGAGTCACAGCGTACTGAGGAGAGAGCTGAACTAGTGCACAGGCTATGAGGTGTCCGATGATCCTCCACTCCGCATGATCGGGCCACTCCAGCAGCCACCAGAACTAGCTTCGATCCCGAGACGAGTCTGTCGAACTTGGCTCCCATCCGCTACCCCGAGACCCGCCAGGCACGCTGCAGGAACTCGAGAACAACGTGCAAAGCGCAGCCAAGGGGAGCCCATGATGGGTCATACAGTAATGGAACAGCTGCCGCTCCTGAAGCGTGCTCTCAGAAGTCTACATGCCAGCGCTGATCTGATAGAATTGCCAATACCATGTTGCAAAACTATATTCCGAGTATATTGAGCCCATTCATCTCATCCGTGCTGAATCTCCAGCACGGTAAATCGTCAAGCGAGAGACAGCACAACCACTGATTCCGTAAAAGTAATTTCTTGATAGCCGTCCAGGGTATCCTAACACGATCTCAGGAATTCGCGCATCTCGATATGGCATTAGCTGCGACTTCTAGAAGTAGATAATATATTAAGAATAAGAGGCTGATGTAATACAGAGATGCTATCTATATATATTTTAAGAATATAATAAGAATTTCTACAGCAGCACTATAATAATCTGTATGTCAGTTATCATAATTATCTAGAGATTAATAAAACGGAGAATTTATTATCATAGAGATACTATTGGTTCAGCCTTGAGTAGCTGCAAGCGGTCAAGCAGAGAAATACAGTACAAATTCCTCTACTGACAAGCTAAGACGCAGAGACTTAATGAAGACAATGCTGAAGCAGCACGATCAATCCTCAGTCAGCGACCTGAGAAAATACAAGGAAAAAAATAAAGAAAATTCAATCAATTAACCAAATTAAGAAAAAAATGAGAATTATTTCTTTTTCATCTCCCAGACAGGCTAGTCAGCACCCTCAGAGTCTTGTAGATTCTCGGCTAAAGCTAAGAAGTAAAGATCCAGCATTCAATTAGGTTAGATAGATCTATTAAATGCCAATTCAACCCGCGTTCTTTTATTTAATTTTAATTTGTGCATACCGTGAAGCAGTGTAAACAACAAGCGGTCCTTGATGATCCAGTGTCTATGATTTCCTCTTATCGGATTCCCCGTCAATTATGAATCCTTTTGTATAATCTTTATAAAAAAATTTAACCCTTTTATTTAACTTAATTCAATTCTCTGTCCATTATTTTCATTTTTCCTTCCTTTCTATTTATATATATCCCCCAAAGTGCCGAGTACCTATGTATTCATGTAAAGAGCCTCATGAATCCAAAGATAAAAGGTAATAAATAAAGAGGCTACTTTGAGAGGGGAAAAAAGGGTCATTCCACTTGACCTCAGGGTGATATCTTATCTCTCTCCATTATTTTTTTTTTAAAAAAAGCCTCTTGCTTCCAGTTCCGACTCTCGCTGCCAGGGAGGTTGCTTTGCTTCCCAAGAGGAGAGGAATCCTTTTTGAGTAGTTACTCCGTAGGTACAGTACAGTACATAATCCAATGAAGATACTACAATTCCACGCTCTACTCTTTCAGACCTCTTGAGAAGAAGGGAAGGGGAAAAAAGGTCAATAAATCGCCCTACCAGCTTTGCTGGAATGGAAAGCTGGAAAGCTATCTATCACATATACATACAAATAGCCAAGCTACTAATTGTGGTCAAGATCAGTTACAGTCCCAGGAAGAAAGTAAGGAAGAAAAAAAGACCATCCTCGTCCAGGTCTTTCTTTTTTTTGTTATTAACTATTACATACGGCCATATCTTTGTATTATAGTTGATCATCAGATTGTGATGTATGGCGATTTGTATTGTATCCACGGAATACCATAGTTCTCTCTGTCTTTCTGTATCATTTGTATTATGAGCAGCTCGACCCACCTTCCATTACTACTGGAAGTTGGAATTGGCACGTACATACATTGATTCTACCTGATTAATGTCTCAGACCGCTCATCAGCAGAATAGTAAACTGACTACAATTATATTACGTAGGATCTGATATTAGGTATGTATGGAATTTATCCACGGGTCCAGCATATTAGTCAATCACATTTCCGCTCAGCGGCTCGAAAAAAAGACACCCATGACAGCTAAGGAATCAATGATTTTTTTGGTGTTCAGCCCTCAATCGACAATTAGACACTATCTTCGGAACGGTTGGTCAGGCCAGGTTTCACCAAGCGTCCAGAATCATCACTCGGACAGGCACCAGGTGGCCCGAATTAAATTGAAACCAAGACAGCATCAACGAGTTAAACGTCTCATGTTCCGAGGATCAGAGAATCAAGACAACCGTGTGTAAAAATACCGCTGTCCGCATACACCAGAAGTAATCAGCAGTCCGTTCCGCCTATTGCCGGGCCCTGTTGGCCCGACAGAGGCGTCCGTGGCACAGAGATGCTCAACTAGCAGTCTACTTGAAAATAAATCATAAAAAGAACTGGTGGACAATCGACTTGTTTACTCGACCTATTTCTGATGCCACCGATTCTGAACCTGTGTTTCCCATCTCACAGAGCAGATAATTCTCCAAGCCAACAAAGGAAACTTCTAATACTCCAGGAAAGACAGACTGCAAGGAGACAATTAGAATTAGTTCCAATGGGGGGGGGGGGGGTATTTCGCTGAAGGAGAGCAAGATCTTGGAAGAAGAACAAAGGAATAGAAAATAATAGAGAATGAAACCCTCTTGATATAGGAGGAAGCAACAGTTGTCATCTGATCACTCTGCGGCACAGTGCGGGATCACACAAACATCAGGCTTGCAGGGTATACGTAAACAAGGTGGCAGGATCAGGCAGCCTGGCTGTTCCGCGCCGCTACATCTTCACTCTCAGCCGGCTGCCTTCTCACAGGCTGTCAAGGCTCTGCACTCCCAGTGGCCGCAGCGCCGCTCTGATCTGGCTGGTTGCTGGGGGCCAGAGTCTCACCGTCTGCTTCTGCAGCCCAGTCTAGGAGCATTCCTCTGACGTCTTTCATCTCGTGCAACTTCTGGGCGAGGGGTCCTCTTTGCTTCGACGGCTCTCCGCTGCGCTCGTCCAATTCTTCGATGTCTGAGCTCGACAGGGAGGACGACGAGCTGTTGCTCTGCTGTACGTAGGTTATATGCCGTCCTTCTTTCTTCTTGCGCTCGCGCTGCTCCTCCTTGAGGCGGTGCATCCGCTCTGCATCCTTCTGGCAGTCCAACGTGGTCACATGAAGACCGGGGAAATTGGCTGATATAAACTCCTTCAACAGAGGCAGGTACTCAGCGTTTGGACGATAAGTCCCGCTGTCGTTGTCGATGAAGAGCTCGTAGTCGGCTGGGTCAGTCGACGGCTCCAAGGGATTCTCCTCCGTGGGTTCCGGCGCAGATGGAAGGGTCTCCGTGGGATCGGAGCCAGGGGAATGACGCCGATGGCGATGCTTGCGTCGACGGACGAAGAACTCGCCGGACCATGCGATATAGATGGATACATCACTATGCATGGTGTGTTTGCTCAGAAGATCGATCCCAAACTCCTTTCCCGTTTCCGTGAAACGCAGCTGGCCGTCGAGAGTGAGGACGTAGGTAAAGATCCGTCCACCCTGATCGTAGTGCACGAATTCAAGGAACTTCTGCGTGAACTCTATACACGGCGAGGAGAACTCTCCATATTCAGTGGTCCGATCGAAATTGTAAATACGCGCATGCTGGTGATGCAGCGCCCGGTTGAGGATACGCCCCCGAAGGCTCTGGGCGGTGAACATACCAGCCACGAAGGGCTTGAACTCGACGTATCGATGGTAGAGCTGAGCCGGAACAGGGCCTCTCAGCTGCATCTGAACGGCTTGGAAGCTAGACGGTGAGAGCATGAGCTTTGCGCTTTATGTTTCCATCAAGGGAAGAGAGGGGACGAACTTGTATCGAGTGATTGATCTCTTGCCATCCTGGCTCTGGACCGAGTCCTTGGTCCCTGCCAATCTTCCGATCAAGGGAGAGACGTGTTTGAACCAGTAGTTTGGCCCGACGGTGTATATCTGACCACCCTCGTCGCCCGGAGTCTTTCCCAGACATTCCACGCTGACAACCAGCTGCGCGTCCAGCTTGCGCTCTTGCCAGATCGCGGCAGCAATGCCCCTGACGAGGTAGGCGCGTTTGCTGCCCATGCGCTTCTTGACCCGGAACGATTGCTCCTTGATGCCCTCCCATCCGTCGGGTATGGAGTCGACCTTGACGTAGGCATTGCCGAGCCTGTCATCGTGGTCCGCCGGATCCTCGTCGTAGATGCGACATTTGAGCTCGAACCCGGATGCGGGCACGTTCGCAACAATCCACTGGTTATTCCACACGGGATTGGTGTTCCTCCTTATGGTTGGAGTGCGGAAAGTGAGGTCCGGGTCCTGCTTATGGCGCCGGGGCAGGTCGACGATCAATTGCGCCTTCACGTACGGGTCCGAGGAGAAAGTGGCAAAATCCGCAAAGGGAAGATTGACAGCGCGGTGGAAAGTGAACCTGAGGGTGTAGCCTGGAGGGGCATGAGGGATTGGGGTACTGTCGAATCCTCCCGCGGGCTTGCCAGGGGCTGATGGAATGTTTGCGACGGCCTTCAGCGCCATCGTCTGGTCGTGCTTCTCTGTCTGGTCGACGAGCTTGGGAGCATATGTCTCAGCTGGGTGCTGGAGCTGCGCATGCGGCGAGACATCCTCCATTGTATGTGCAAGTAGATTCATCAGATTCTCGAGAGTGTACAACTCTCGGGTGTGTTCAGGAGAGGAAAGCCCTAGATTAGATGACCATAGCGGAGGAAAGCGCGCTCCCCTCCATCCCGGGACCGAGCAATTGCGAAGGAGACGACCTCAGGATAGAATGAGTCAGAAGAGAAAAAGGACAGTCCTGCGCCGACCAGGAGGACGAACGCGCACATCCCCGGTCAGCAGCCTCGAGGGGGGAGGGCGGAGCCTGACCGGCGATGCCCCCGCGAGTCAGCGATGCGTTCATCCAGGCCAAGCTCCGCCGGGTCCTCCCGGGCGCCACGAGAGGAGGACGGACGATCACCGACGCCGTCCGTGCGAGCTGAACGGCGGGTCGCCCAGCCCTACGCGTAACACGGGAGATGCGAGTAAGGAGGATCGACTACGGGTCCCTATGATCCCAGCGGTTGGTTTCCCACCAGGCTTGGCTTCAGCCTAGACCGCCTATAAAAAGAATGCCAGTTGATTGGATAGTAAGTAACTGCAGATAGCTCTGTCGAGATCTTTCGGTACAAAAGGTTCAAATAGTAAACTATTTAGAAGAATGCAAGTTAATCGGCCTGCTTAGCCTCCGCTCCCTTAGAGACCATCCCCCTTGATCCACCTAATAAAATAATACCCACAGGAAGCTTCAATCAAAGCGAGCACATCATGGTGCGGCATGAGAGCACACCCACAGCTGCTCTCTCCATTTGAAATCTGGCGTAGTCTGTTGGGTCTCATGCCCGAGCCAATCTCGATCTCCAGGAAATTACGTACGTAACGTACATACAACATGATGCTTGTGTCAAACATTTGCAAGACTTGAGTGTTGCTCTGGTCTCGGATAATTCTTCCGTCCGATATACGCAGTTACTCCGTCCCGTAATAGACCTATGATCCACGGAATAGGAACTGCATGTCTTCTGGGGTCAGCTTCTCCAGCGCCTCCCCCTGGTCCTTGTTGATCGTGCCGTTGATCATGTTGGCCTTCTTCTCCTGCAGCAGCACTATTCGAGACTCAACCGAGTCTTCGATGCACAGTCTAGTAATGACACAGGGGCGCCTCTGACCAATACGGTGGCATCGGTCCGCGCTCTGCCACTCGGCAGCAGGGTTCCACCAGCTGGAGGCATGTCAGCAAACAGACGAAGAGATGAGATGGAAGAGGAGAGAGACTTACGGGTCGACAATGAAGACCCTGGATGCCTCCGTCAGGTTCAAGGCAACGCCACCTGCTTTGAGGGAGACTAGGAAGACCTCGACGTCCACGTTGTTCATGAAGTACTCGATCGATTTCTGGCGCTGCGCCGGGGTCATGCTTCCGTCGAGCATGACGGTGTTGAAGCCGGCGCGGCGCAGACGCCATTCGACAAGCTGCAGCATCGAGGTGAACTGGGAGAACACGATCGACTTGTGCGTCTGTTTCTTGCTCCGAAGTTTATAGAGATCGTAGACCAGCATCTCGATCTTGGTCGAGGACGTCCAGTCTTCCATCCGGATACGGTTGATGATCGAGTTCTTCTTGACATTATCCTCCTCCTGCTCAATCTCCGGTTGCTCCAAGTCGATGGAGAGAGGAATATGGCATCTCGGGCAGTCAACCACCGTGTCAGCATCGAATGAGCGGATGTAGTCCTTTGCGCACTGGCGACAGAACTCATGGTGGCAGCGGGATCGGATTGCTTCTTCGGCAGGCTCGTCACAGATGCTGCAGACGAGGACGTTCTGCCCAGCTTCTGCATTCTTCTTCAGTATCAGATCGGGGTGGTTCGCGACCTGACGCATTTGCATGATGAGACCGAAGATGTTGGCATAGTTGTTCAGCATGACACCCCGGCTCACGTATGTGTCGAACTGCCGAGTGCTGTTGGTCATGATACTCCTGGAGAAGTCCCGTTCGATGTCGGCGAAGAATTCATTGTGGATAATTACGCTGGAGGCACGTCAGCATCGACGCTGACTCCAAGATCACGACAGAAATTAATCGAGACTTACCGCTTGGGTGGCAGCTCCATCGCCGCCGTGTGCTCTCTCTTCACCCGTCTGAGCATAATCCTATCAGTGATTAGACGCAGCTTCGCCAATGCTTCCTTGCGGCGTGTAGAGTGTCTTTCCGTGACTACCATGTGTTAGAAAAGACCAAGGACCAGTTCCGCGGCGCAGCTTACTGGGATTGAGGATCTCTTGGTTGAAAATGGAAACGTGATTGAATCCACTACAGAGGATGTTAGACTTCGAAGACCGTTCATCCAGCATATGAGACCCTTACCTGTGCCCACATCGAGAGCATCTCTTCTCTTTATCCTGCGACCAATGAAGCTCCCTGCAGCTGCACATCTTGCAGAAATAATAGGCGAACGGGCGGACCTGTAGGAACCGCAGAAGAGAGAAAAACTCTCCAATCCGATTCTGCACAGGCGTGCCAGAGAGGCACCATTTGTACTTTGCCTTCAGTGCAAAGCAGGCCCGAGCGACGCTTGTGGTGCGTTGCTGACTTGCGTCAACAAACGAGACGCAGTATAAGCGCGGAGTCGGAGCTTACCTTGATACTATGAGCCTCGTCAAGAATGAGGCGATGATAATGGATGGAGTGGATGATACCTTGGAAGAACATCAGTCACATCAAATCAGATGTGTAGGGATTCAGTATACTCACTGTCCTCCTTTACAATCCCATCGTCGCGAACCCAGCCCTTCACCTCCTTACGATAGATGGACTCCAGGCCCGAGTCTAGACGGATGTTAGACGCGTCATTGGGATACAACTTTCAATGGTCTGGGACATACAGGATATCATTATCACGTCGTACGCCAGCAGATCTTTCTTCTTGAGGAGTTTGACCTTCGGATTCGAGTTATGGTAGATAAGCACCTTCAACTTCCCATCGGTGTATTCCTGCAGTAAAGGATCCCATTAGACCTATGGTGCTCAGCATCAAGACATCGCAGGCACCACAAACCTTGATCTCCGACTGCCACTGCATCAACGCAACTGGAGGAACGACTACCAGTGAAGGTTTGCCGACAGGATAGTCGGACATGATCAGGGACACGGCTTGGATGGTCTTCCCCATTCCCATCTCGTCCCCCAGCAGACCGCCCCTGTACTGGGTCTTTTCCTGCTGCATCATCCAGTTCAGCCCTTCGAGCTGGTAAGACTTCAATTTCCTGGTGATGCCCGGAGGCTGCTCCGCCGCGACTGGGGTGATTGGTGGCGTCTTCTTCAAATCGTCCCACATTGTCTTGATGCACGGGTGTTGTTCTTCGAGCTTCCTACGTTCCCTAACAGCCTGTACCACGGTTATTAGATAGATACATAGACTTGGGAAGTTTTGTTCACTCACCCTGGAGACCCTAGTAGTTGAGCTTTGCTGAAGAACTTCAAAGTCCGGGAGAGCTCTTGACCGGCCCGTTATAGTGGCCCGGCGTCTCCTGGGTCCCTGAGAGACAGAGTACAATGGGCCAGAAGCCGATACTGATGTAGAATGAATGACCTGGTCTGATTCACCAACCACAGGTACACCATCATCTTGAGGCACTGAAGACTCTCCGTCACTTTGTTCGGAGTCAGGCTGATAAAGATCTTCCATTTCACTCTCGACCTGCTCCCCGATGCGATCAGCTAGATCATCGAGATCTGAGAGGGCTGAATCTTCGCTGTCCGCAATGACCGCTTCATTTCCAGCCCCAAGTGAGTCTCCGGCCTTGTGACGCGGCGGCGATCCGAGGTCAGTCAACATGTCATCGTCATCGGTGGAATTCTGGATTTCAAGAGCGGGCTTGCTTCTGCCCATCGAGAGTTTCTGTCGCTTCACACCCGTCCTTTGATATTCTTCCATCTGCAAGGCACGCGCCAGGGCCGCATCTGAGCTTTCAATTGTAGAATCGTCCGCAGACAACGCTGAAGCGTCCCGTTTGAGTCCCCTGGCTGTGCTGAGCGAGAATGCGCTTGAACGCAGCTCCCGAGCACGAGCAGAAGCGCTGACTCGTTTCCTTGGCTTGTTCGTCTCCGAGTCGGCCGGTGTGACGGCGACACTCGTTGCCGGAGTGTCGTCTCCGTTCATCTCGTCTCGTGAAGCCCCGTCGACGGAGGTCGATGAAGAGGGGCCCTGAGCGGGTGACTCTTTCTTGACTGGAATATGAATTTCAATGGAACTTGTACGAGCTTGAGCTTCTAGTGCAGCTCTCCCTTCTCGATAGCCTCGGCGGACACCCGCGGCGTACGATTGATCGGTCTCGTCCTCGTCGTCAGTGTGCTCGAGGTCGACGCCAATGAGCGCAGGATGGGTAACTTTGGACGAGGCGCGTCTCGCGCGGGATGACGAGGCTGAGGAAGTTCTCTTTGACTGCACAGAGCCTTGAAATATTGGACGTGTCAGTGGACAAGGCGATTTGAAAGCCAGCCGTTAGGCAGCGACAGCGTCTTACTGGTCATGGATGCGGACGGCTCCGCTTTTTTCGCAAGAGATCCCCTTCTCGCCATGACGACGATATCGACCTGGCGACCTGATCTGCTCTCGTTTATAGTGAAAGAATCACTCTGCTAAGTGAATTGAAAGTGAGAGTTCCAGGAAACAAAGCCCCTATCCACAGCTGACCTTCCGCCTGATAATGCAGCAGACCAGGGGGATCGATAAGAGGAAGTGAAAGGAAAGAACAAAGTTCACACGCAAAACAGGGTCCTCTGGCCGGATATATTACCTCTTGGCTTGAGACCAGAGACAAACGCCTGCCTTGTCTTTCAGCAGACTTGGTGAGGGCTGTCAGATTTTGTTGTTCTACTGCTGTTGAACCTTATCGCTCGTCCCGAAACGCGGTCTGGATAAGCCGACCGGCGCCTAGACTCGCGTAAAGTGGAACGCGAAAGTGCCACGGGTCTTGTGACTTGAGCGCCTCGAAGCCAGCCTCTGCTTATCCAGGCACCTGCCAATTTTTTTTTTACTCCTGATAGCGACCGAGAGACGGTTAATACGACAAGATGTGAGTGATTTACACTATACTGGTTTGTGGTCGCTGCTGACAGATCGCTGAAGGTCGCGCAGAGGACAGACTGGGAACCATATTAGGGGACCGTAGGTTTATCGGAGCTTTCGCTGGTTTGGGAACTCAGACTGACAGCGAGCGGTCCAGTCACTCTGCGCTTACTGATTTCCTGGCTGTGAGTTTTAATCTGTTCTCTTCCCTACTGTGCATGTTCTGACGGTCTGCAAATTAGTCCAACAACATCTCCGCTACCCGGATCCGCCAAGACTACGAACGGCGTGTAGCGGAGGCAGCGCGCCAGGCTGAGCGCGAGGGAAGGGAAGATGGCGTCGAAAACGAGGAATTCGAAGATGAGCTCGAGTCCCCAGAGCAGAGCAAGAAGCGGAAGCGAAAGGAGGCCACTACATTGGCGAAGATCAAACAGAGCAAGAAGTTTGCCCGGCGTAAGGCACAGCGCGCCGGTGAGCCCGACGGCGATGATGATGCGATTGCGCGGGAGATGATGTATCAAAAGGCGCGGCCGCTCCCCGGCCAGCTGGAGAACTGCGAGATCTGCGGGAAGCGCTTCACGGTCACCGCGTACAGCAAGACCGGCCCAGACGGAGGGCTCCTCTGCTCAAAGTGCTCCAAGGAGCTGGCGGACGAGGAGAAGAAGTCGAAAGCCAAAAAGCGTGGACCCAGGAGCAGCCGTCGGCAGAACCAGAGCAATCTTCTCGATGGACTTGTCCAGCGCGGGGCTCTAAGCCTTGTGGAGATGTGTACGAAGGTAAGTTTTGACGTCCTGCTACTTTCCATTTGCATCATGCGCTGACGCTTCCGGCAGAAAGTTGCCGATAATATCAATGATATTGAGGAATTTGGAGACCTCCCTCCACAGCTGCTCCACCGTCTCAGTCAGATTCTCTCCAAGAGGCGCGTGCTCACTCCGAGGACGCTCAGCCTTTTCTTGCGTCCCGATCTAGACTTCATCGAGATATACGACTGTGCCAGTACGTCTACAATTTGAAAGTGAATGATACAAGCTGCTAACTGGTCACAGAACTCGAGACGGAGGACTTCCAGAAGATCTTTGCTTTTATGCCCTCATTGGTCAACGTCGACCTCCGCTTTGCGGGTCAGATGAAAGACAGCGTCCTTGATTATATGATGACTCGCAATCTCAACATCAAGCACCTGCGGCTGGACGCAGCCAACCTTGTTTCCGATGCATGCTGGCGGCAGCTTTTCAGGACGTCCGGTCCGCGTCTCGAGAGCTTGAAGTTGTCTAACCTTGACTCCTCTCTTGATGACGAGTCGGTACAGGTGATGAGCAAGTCCTGCACCAACCTTCGGCGGCTGAAGCTGAAGGAGTGCTGGAAGCCGGGTGACGACTCTCTCAGTGCGATCGCAACGCTGCCGAATCTGGAGCATCTGTCGCTCAACTTCCTCCGGGAGACAAAGGGCGAGAGCGTTACCCAAATGGTAGAAAAACTCGGCCCGAACCTGCAAACTCTCTCCCTGGAAGGCTTCCATGACGCTGATGACAAGCTCCTCGAGACGATCCACCGTCAATGCCGGAAGCTTTCCAAGCTCCGTTTCTCGAATAACGCTGTGTGTACGGACAAGGGGTACGCCAGCCTGTTTACAGACTGGCCCAACCCGCCGTTGACCTTCGTCGACCTCTCGTCGACGCGAGACGTGGACAACCAGAACCCGGACGGCCCGCCAGAGCCAGTCGGTCTCGCCTCGCAGGGGTTCATCGCGCTGATGAAGCACTCGGGGTCCAAGATCCAGACCCTGAACATCAGCTCGTGCCGACACATCTCGCACGCCGCGTTCGAGGAGGTCTTCGCGAAAGACAAGACGTATCCGCATCTGAAGGAGCTGGACATCTCCTTCCACACCGTCATGGACGACTACCTGGTCAACTGCATCTTCAGGTGCTGCCCCGCGCTGAAGAAGCTGGTCGCCTTCGCCTGCTTCAGCGTCCGGGATGTGCGCGTCCCCGCGGGCGTCGCATTGATCGGGAGCTTTATTTCGCAGGATTCCATCGTCGTTGAGGGCGACTACCGTGGAGAACTTTCAGAGTAGAAAAAAGGATGGTCTTTTTCTTTCTTTTTCCCTTGTTGACTAATTTGTCCTTTTGTCGGACGCTGGTGACGGATTGGTATTTGCTACTATTATCAGGGAAAATGGCACCATGGGACTGGGTTCATATTGAATAGCTTCAAGGGCGAAGGCTAAGGTTTCTTCTGGGCGGATACTTCATTCTCGCAAAAAGAAGCCTCAGGCGAGACCGCACATGGCTTTTTGCTGTCTCGAATGTAATATGAAGATGTACACTGCACATATGCCATTAGCTAGAGCAGCTTTCGATATCCTTTTCGATAACATCGCGATGATAGTAGCAGGATTCTTGTTATAGTGACATATGTGTTATGTCAAGCCAGGTCCTCCGTGCAGATGCCTATCTGGAGTTACTGCTATGCAATATGCGTAAAATTAAAAAGACTGTCATAGTGCACGTGTGCCCCGCACAATGCAGGGCTTGATCTCAGGTTTTCCATTGATGGAAATAGAAATAATCGTTCGAAGTGGACAACCAAGGTTATTATGGATCGGTAACGTGCGATAAGGTTTCGCCTTCCAATTGCTACTACCACTAGAGTAGTACTCCGTAGAGATGTCATAGTAGTATTCTCCGTCAGTAGTAGGATGTCAGGATAACATCGTACAGTACATACAGTATGGAGTAGTAATTGGGAAATGATCTGCACGCTATCGCGCGCGTCTTAGATACTGTACATACCTTCATCCACATTCAGGCCTTCTGAGATCTGGCTTGGCAAGCAAATAGTCCGGCGATAATTTCCCAGAAAAACCTAGATGTGTCCTGAAGGTTCAGGGGGCCGCGACACGGGCCGGGTCCGTTCGGGTAATTCGTGAAATCATGATGCAGATAAATCCGATAGATTGGGGGCTAACGTTGTTAGCTTCTTCTCTTCCCGCCCGTTTTCAACTTTCTAATCGAGCGTTGGAATAATAATAATATAATGCTCCTTAACAATCGCTTGCCGCGGCATCGTGACAAGGCTGTCCTGGAATGCGCCTGTGCGATCTATCAATTGAGCGCAAGACTTCAGGAAAATGGTCGCGGAGTCCCCGATCGCACAAACGGCTTGAGTTCCCATCTGATTGCACTGTACACAGAGAATAATGCCTCGCAGTGTACGTGAAAGCTGTGTAGAGAGTAGCCTCTTTTCCAGGGTGGGGTTCGAGGATGCGATCCAGGAACGGTGCGACCGTACCTTGAACAGGCGGCCGAAGCACACAAAGGCATTATTATTTTTTAAACGGGGAAGGGGAACAAAGGGGCTTCACCAGCCACATGGGCGGGAAAAGGGCAGCCTCAAGAGGACGGAGATTTTTAGTCGCATGGTCATGCAGTCTCCGTGTCATAGGGCTGCCGATATCGAGACCGCGATACTATTCAGTACAAAGCGATCTTCAGGATTCTCGACATTTTGGGGTTACTGGCATTGGTGCACGTCACTCGAGGCGCTCCGCGGGGCATGAGAGCGGCGAATACGCGATTTCTGAAGATGAGCTCCGTATGCGATGATCGATCGCAGACAGCGGGGCACGGCCGCACAGGGTCGCTCCGGGAGAGCCTCGCTATGATGCTATGATCCGTCATGGTCCACACACCATCTCAGGACCAGCCAGCCGCCGGCGTGCACATCTCTCCGTCCTCGTAGGACATCGCCGTATATATATTTATCATCGTTCCCATGCTCGAAGCTCCCTCCTGTTCACTCTTCTCAACACATCCTCACGCATGCAACATACTGGTCAGGAACATGCGTCAGCGACCAGGAACCAGACTTCTTCCCGCCGCTGATCACGGAAATCACCATGCTTTGCAGTCTCTGCCACCAATGTCATGGGAACGGATGTGAGATCATGGTGGCTGGCGACGACGATCAGCCGGTCGCGGTTGTTGCCTGCAGACAGTACAAGCTAAGCTGCCATTGCGTTATCTCGTACACCGCAAATCTGGAGTACTCCGTAGAGAGACGATACCATCGTCGAGGCGCCGGCGCAAGGAATTCGCTGCTCGAGCATCATGTAGATCACGATAGTAGCAGAGGAGGTGGACCATCAGAAACAAGCTCCATCGGGCGCGGGTTCGAGGCGATCTGCAGCGCTGCTGGAGAGCTCACCAAGACGGCGTGGCTTTTCCAGCAGCAACAGGGATCGCCTGGCTGTCCTTCCGCGTCCAGACTTGGGCGTCTGTGACGCCACTGAGCTCTGCTTGCTTTGTCTCGTCTGCCTGGCCCACCGATGCCCTCGCCGGCCGCCCTGTGGAGCTCGTCAGGGCCGCCGTTCTGAAACTTGAGGGATAGCAGGCCGAACCCCTACCGCCGCTTCCAGGGCCGCTGAGGGTCTGTGCCAGACACCATGAGGCTCGGATTTCCTTGGCCACCGATCTCCAGTCGGGTGCAGTCAACAAGAGCGGACGTCGGGTCGCGGTGCGCGCTGGGCATGGGTGGGCTATGCTGCGCCGGGGATAGTTAGTCGCGGAGGCCACAAGGCCAGAACAGAAGGTCGCAGAAGACATCAGCCCCCTATATGCCTCTCTCCCTGCGACGCTCCGCGACGTCCCAGGCATGATCCCTTCTTTCTGCCGTCAGCACGATCGCCAGCAGCCTCCCGTCCTCTCCTTGCATTCCCATCCACCTGCTCCAGCGTGCTCGGCCGTCGGTGCAAGTGCCGTTCAGCGGTTGATACTCATCGCCCGCGGGGACTGCTGCTAGGCGCCGGCCCTGCTGCTACGGGGTTTAACTGCTGCGCCGGTGCTGTTTGCTTGTGCGCTCAAGCCACAGCTGTGTCCATTCGCTTCCCCTGTCTGGTAAGTCAGCAGAAACTGTGCCCTGGAAACCCTCCTCTTTGGCTCTTTCTCCCGAGACTCCCCAGTTTTGCTCGTCTGCTCGCCAGCACTACTATATTTGGGTGCTCCGTCGATCCCAGCCTCGACGCAGCAACTGCATCAGTGCAGCAGAGCTTTTCCACGCTCCTCTCGTCAGTACCCTCCTGTTCCTTTGAATTGACCATCCTGTCGTTATCTGTTCCTTTGTGGCCTGTGTGTGGATGGTGTCTGCTGTCGGGACATCTCTGACGTGCCCAGAGTCACATCCAAAGCAAGCTGCCGAGCGGACCAGAGACAGTCACCTGCCCCGTGCCGGCGTTGTTGTTTTGTCTGTTCTCGAGCAGCCTGCCCATTATCGTTCTTTCTCCGTAGCCACCACCTAGGGTCGGAATCTAGCACCGGAACAAAAGGCATTCAGCGCTGCGGTGTGCCGGAACCTGTCACTTGCTGACTGTTTAGCTTCAACGCTGCAGATCCCTCCACCTCCCAGCCGTTCTCGGCGGTCATCGCCCATGTGGCCCTGATCCTCACTTTCCCCTTTGCCTTTCTCTTCCTTCCTCACTCCAGCGCTCCATCATCTCTGAACCGGTCAGGTTCTCGGTGGATCTGTCCGTTGGCCGCCTCGCTGTCGCTTGCGAAGCCCGCTCCGTGGTCGGTCGACACGTGTTGTGGGAGCATCCGGTTGGAACGCGGGTGCTTCATCCGTCAAGGACCCAGGTCAGCTTGCGATACTCTGCGGAAACCTCTCCCGATGCCGATCAAGCTCCCAAAGAGCTTTGCTCGTCGGAAATCATCCGGCAATGCGCTGGAGGAGGTCGAGAACCCCCCGGAGCCGTCGTTCCGGGTATTTGAGCGGCCTGCCAGCGGGAGCAAGTCCTTTGATGGATCCCACACGGTGAAGAGAATGGGTGAGGCTCACCCGTCCCATTCGCCTACCGAAGACCATGACAATCTGTTCGCAGGGTTCGAGAGACCGGCACCGAAGAATCGGTATGTCACCCCAAGATGGATTGCCATGAGACGTGCAGCGTTGACCCGGAATAGAGGCAGCGGAGGGACCAACAACTCCGGCTCGACTGGCGGGCTGTACGATAGCTCCTCGTCGGCACGGTTCAGTTCGTCCTCCACGCTTCCCTCCTCGACCGACGTGCCGGTGCACGACGCCTCCAACCCGCACTCGAGAGCATTTCATGATATCCCGCCGCCTCCCAGCCATGGGTCCCAGTCCTCCTTTTCGCTACGTGCAGCTGGCCGGACATTCTCCTTTGGCACGAAGCCGCCAAAGGCCCCAACACCACAGCCTCAGCCGCCCAGTCCTACCCTCACCAGGGACCGGGCAATGACGACCAGCACTGCCAGCACCGCCACGCCCCCCAAGTTGCCGCATGCGGACCTCAATCTGGGCGGGCCGGATGACGACTTTGGTAACATGTTTGAGGGGCTAGGCAAGCGGAAGAGTGCACTTCTACAGGAGCAGTCGGTGTCTCCGCACTCTGCAAATACGGTACGAGCCATTGTTCTATGCCCTTGTATATATATATATATATACATTATTCGATCGAATGCTGATTGACCAGCAGAAGGATCCGCACCCAGTTCCCGCAAAAGACGACAAAGCCTCTCGTCCCGCCCCGATTGACACTGATCGGTCCAAGGAAATCGAGCCTTCTCCTTACTCGTGGGACAGCCGTCACTCGCACGATGGTCTCCTGAGCGCGTCCAACCGCGGCCAGGAGGAAGCCATCACTACTACCACTGGGGGCCAGCATGGCTTGCCACAGCAGCCCCCAACTACCTCGCATCGTGCTCTCGACAGGCCAGAGCGAAAACGCGATCAGGGTTTGAGGAGGAGCGTCGCGTTCACCGGGAGTCGTGGATCTGCGCCAATTGAAGACGCAGATGCCAAGCTGGTCAGGGAATCGGTTATGTTGAACAGGAGAAGTGTACGCCAGGCGCCGGAGGGCGAGGAGTCGAACAAGGAGACCTCGCTGCTCGACAGTAAAGATAGCGGGAATGCAAACGCTGAGGATGGTGACTCCACCCCTCGAGCTGACAAGCCAGTCGAGTCGCCGGATGAAGACACGCAATTTGATTACTCCCTTGCGGACCATGTGAGACTGGTTGCGCAATACGAACAGAAGGCGCAACACGAAGAGAGGGTGTCGAACATAACCCCGTCCCATAATAACAAAGTGATGACACCCGCTCAATTCGAGCGCTATCGGCAGCAACGGGAGCTGGCAAGGACGAGGAGCGATGCTTCGAAGAGCGAGGACTCGGATACGAGCTATTCCGACGACGATGATGATGAGGCGGAAAAGCAGCGAGAGGCGGAGAAGCAGAGGCGCAGGCAGGAAGCTCATCTGTCCGTTTACCGTCAACAGATGATGAAAGTGACCGGGGAGCAGTCGTATAACCCGCTGCAGAACTTGGACAGGGCAAGCAGCAGTACGCCCAATCTCACAAATCTTACGGGTCGCATGTCAACGCTCGGAATCTCCGCGGACAAACCAGGCAGCGGCAAGAGCAGTGACGATGACGAGGATGAAGACGTTCCTCTGGGCATTCTGGCTGCACACGGCTTCCCTAACAAGAACCGTCCCCCAACACGCCTGAGCTCGGTCGGTTCGAACCCGAACCTTCGATCGTCTGCCGCCTCGATCGCCGGAGACGGGCCAGGTTCTCGGGACGGTCTGCCTGTGTTCGCACGGAACCTGCCGCGAGACCCGTATTTCGGGGCTAGCTTGGTGACTCCCTCGAACAGGCAGTCCCTCTCCATGGGAGGAGGCGCTTCAGCTTACGGGGGACCGTCGTCGGCCTTTCATCCTGGTGGTCTCGTTGGTGTGATTGCATCCGAAGAGCGAGCGAGAGCGATGAGGAGGGGTAGCCCCAAGCCCCCAGGTTTCGACCTTAATGGTGGCATGATGGGAATGGGGGGTCCGTCTCCCAACGGCATACCCAGGCCGTATTCGATGGGGCCCATGGGTCCGCCAGGGATGTCTGGAATGCCGGGTCCGCAGCAGCAGGGACTGTCAGCGGGAGAGCAGGCACAGCTTCAGATGTCGCAGCAGATGACCCAAATGATGCAGATGCAGATGCAATGGATGCAGCAGATGATGCAGATGCAGGGGATGCAGGGCGGACCACAACCCCCGATGAACAACAACTTCCTCTCCCCAATGGCGAACACGAACATGCGGCGGATGTCGATGGCTTCGTTCAACGGCGCTGCTGGCAGCCCTCAGGTCGACCAGCGGAGATTCAGCACGCTCGATCCGAGCATGGCTCGGTGGAACAGCAACGGACCGGCCTCGTTCTTCCCCGACGGTGGCACACCACAGTCACAAAGCTATGCGCCATCCATTGCCCCCTCTGAGCGCAGCAACGTCGGAAGGGCCTCTCGATACCGCCCGGTGTCGACACCCCAGCCGGACCAGCAAGCCAACAGGCGCGCATCCACCTTCACTTCGTCGACGGTGAAGCCGTGGAACGATGAGAACCGGAAACCGTCCTTTTCCGCCGCTCCCCCGGTCCCGTCGAACCTGTCAAAGAGTACCACCGTCACGGTGCAGGAGAGAACGCCCAGTCCCAGCAAGAATACTGCAGTCGTCTCGGACGATGACGATGACGAGGAGGGTTGGGCTGAGATGATGAAGAAACGGGAGAAGAAGAAGAGCAGCTGGAAGATGAAGAAAACATCGTCGAGTTTGGGTGATCTGCTACACGCAGTCCACTAGTCATCCGATCCTTAGAATCTGGTTTCTACAGTTATCTAGATGTCTGTCGAGCTCCTCGAGTCCTTTTCATGTGATCCCTTTCCTCTCCATTCTATGTACTGTGTTATTTTGGCTCTGGGTTGTCGTATACCCTCCAGGGTCGCTTGTCTTTTTGAACACCAAGATCTGATCTGTCTTGTCGATCGACCTAGCCGGCCTTGTCCCATATTTATTGCTGTGGCCATGATTTTTTTTTCTTGGCAGGAAACATCCATTGCTACGGCATTGTCCAAAGAGGTTGACTATAGCTTCCTACTCGTACTTCCATACATTTTAATCGGGGCCGGATACGAAACAAGGATGGCGCACGGGAGGCATGATGGCATTCTGGATTTGAGGCTTGTCTCTTTTTTGATCCTTGTATCTAATGTCTGTATACAAAATAATGCAGAAGCTGTTGCATAGACGGGAACTATCTTGTGGTGGTACGGATAATAGAGAGACTATGGCAGCGTTAGCAATGTGTCCGAACGTTCGCCCGCCAACCTCTTGATCGTCTCATCCGCTTCCAGCAAGACTCTCCTGACGATATCCCCCGCCGGCAAAGCATCCCTGACCAGCCCGACACCCGTTCCAGCGTACGTCGTCATCCTCCCCTTGGGTCCCCATCCCTCGTCACCCTTCTTCATCTCCTCCACGTAGAGCCTCCGGTTCTCCTCATCCCCCATCCCTCTCTCCACGGCATCGACGTAGCTTTCGTTGATGACTCCCCGTCCATCGTACCGCTGAGGCCAGCCGTGGATGTCCCTCACGCGGTCGTAGACCGTCGAACGGACCGTGCTGACGCCCCCGTCCGAGGCGCGTAGAACTTCGGCCTGGTATCCCCGCGCGATGGTCGCCTCGTGGGAGGCGAGGAAGCGGGTCCCCATCGCGACCCCCGCGGCTCCCAAGGCGAGGGCGGCGGCCACCCCACGGCCGTCGGCGATCCCGCCGGCCGCCAGCAGCGCGATATCAGCGCCCATGCCGCGCTCCGCCAGAGCGTCGCGGACTTCAGGCACCAGGGAGATGACGGAGGCGGAGCGGGCCAGGCCGTGGCCGCCTGCGTCGGAGCCCTGGACGACCAGCACGTCCGGTCGGAGCGCCTCCGCGACCGAGACGGCCTCTGCCACGCTGCCGACCTGCACCCAGACCCTGGTCCTGCCGGACGTGACGGCGCGGACCTGCGTGGCCCACGGGATCAAGTCGTCGGGCTGGGTTGCCGGGGCGAAGAGCCACACGGCGCAGGGCGTGTATTTCTGTATCGCCGCCAGGGCTACCGCCAGGTCCGCGCCCCAGTTGATGAACCCGACTCCGATGGGGAGGACCCCCTTCTCAGCTGGCACCTGGTGGATGGGATGGTCCGATTCCCGGACGAGTCGCGCGGCGTGTTCGAGCTCCGTCTCGAGTGTCGAGACGTCGTATCCGCCGGCGAGGAAGCCCAGTCCGCCCGCGCGGGAGACGGCAACGGCGAGCGGAGCCATGGCGATGCGCAGCATCGGGGCGGAAGCTATGAGGGGCGTCTTGATCCATGGGTAGGCGGCGTGGAGTGCAGATCTCGTTGCCATTCTGATAGATAGATAGGTAGATGTCTATATATAAGCAGAGAGAATAAGAGGTAGTAGATAGATGAATATAGATTGCGAAGCCTCTGTCGATGCTCACAAGAGTGTATCTATGTTCAAGTTTTATAGTCTGATACGGTGATACATCATTACCCACCGGCCGTTGGCCACAGTCCGTTATATAACAAGTAAATCAACCCACAAGCTGACTCACTGGATTCCAGCCGAGGTCAAGCGCGACCATCCAAACGATGATCGGAACTAAGGAGAGAGCGGAATCCACAACCCCACAAAAATGAAGAGAGGAAGTCACTTGCGCCAACTCGGGACTGTCAGAGCATCACATGCATGATCCTGAAGTCAGAATAATTATTGGGATATGGGATATGCTGTCTGCGAGTCCGCGGACTGACGTCGGAGCAGTGCATGGCGGGCGTGTCCGTGCGTGTTCCGCCCGCTGGTGGAGTCACGTGTGGGCGGTGAAGAGCTGGTGATGGCATCAAAGGAAGGCGGCCATCATCGGTGTCCTTGGAGCCGACTATGATTCCCTGAGTTCACTCCCAGGGACCATCCAGCCATCTCAACAACTGTAATACCCATATATTTAGACTGTTTATTGTCCTCTATTCTTATATCCTTCTGATCTTTGGACTGTTGCGTGTGTTATTTGTTGTCCTTCTCCACTTTTTTTTTGGTTGCCACCACGGCAGCTGGTCTCTTGTTGTCATCCTTGGATACCTACGTATTATTTGAAGAAAGAGAAGAGACCCTGTATTCTTTTTTTGGTTCTCTATTTGAAAACCCTGTCGAAGGGGAGTGTCACTTTTTTTCAGTGGTCTTTGTCTCAGTTTTTTCAAGTGCAGGAAAGAGAAAGACCTGCCTGCAAGGATGAACGCGCCGGACAGGTAAGAGAGTTCCCCTGCCAGCTTCCTTCCTCTCAAGAAATTGCACTTCCTTTTGATCTGTTTCCCTGTGATACATGTTGGATCTTTCTTTTCACTCCGTCCTTGTTGCCTGCAGCTTGCTGCTTGGACATCCCGGATGCTTGCGCCGGTGAAAATGGGAGGGAACCTCCCTCATACTCCCGTTGCTGGGCACACGAGGTTCGTTGCAGAGCGTGGGATACTTTGTCAAGTTGTCTCCTCCATGCTCTCTTCCGTTCATCAACGTCATCTGCCCTTTCCTCTTGGCTTTACGTCCATCTCCCTTTCCTGTCTGCTTCGGATCTTTTCCCTCTACCCTCTGCATCTCTTGCATCATTGCACGTTGAGTTCAGCCCTTTCCATCGAGCAAACTCCAGATTTCCCCTCCACTGCTTTGGTCGTCATCATATCAAGTCAAGCCCATCATGTGTGACGAGCTCTTTGCCCACTGCCTCTACGATTCTTCCTGTGCCCGCTACCGCACCAAACCCTGCAAGACGACCGTCAACGTCGCCTATGACCAGCCGCCGAGGTCTGCCTTGCTTTAGCCTATCGTTATCACTTTCGTCCCTACTGCATCCCGCCCCTCAGCCTGCCTTTTCCATTTCCATCATCTGCTTCCCTTTCTTTGCGATATTCAAGTCTTGTGCTGTGTCTGCTAGTCGGTTTTCCCCGCAAGGAGCATGCTAACACACTCTTTGATAGATTCGAGTCTTTTGTCCTTGCCCCCGGCGAGAAGAAAGTAGAGGTCGAGACGGACACCCGTAAGTCTTCACATCAACGTGTTGACCCAGGACGTGCAGACTAATCACCTGCTCCAGGTATCCCGTCGTCGGCGATCTTTACCTTCAACAAGGAGGATCACACTCTTGGCAACCTGCTCCGCTCTCGTCTTTTGCAGAGCTCGCACGTTCTCTTCGCTGGCTACAAGGTGCGTCCTGGATACGCTTGGCTATTCTTCTGTGCTCGACTTCGGCTGACGTCACCGTAGGTGCCTCACCCTCTTGTCCCCAAGTTTGAGCTTCGCGTCCAGACCGATGGCGAGATTACTCCCAAGGAAGCGGTGATTACCGCATGCCACGAGCTGGTCAAGGACCTGGGTATCTTCGCCCGTGAGTTCACCAAGGAATACGAGCTGCGTAAGATGGTGGGCGCCACCCAGCAGCAAAACGGCACCCATGAGGGGATTTAAGCGTGGCAGTCTGGCGGCGGTCGTACGCCGCATCTGTGCAACCAATCTCGCTTACTCTAGGGCCCGTCTTTCTCTCTGACAAGTTGGAGGATGCAGCGCTACCTGCTGCTGCTCTTCACATACTATTACATCGGTCTGGGTGTCTTCATCTATCTCACACCTTATAGTCTCGGCCGTCGACGGGCACCGTTTGCGGAGCCGTTGACGCCTTGAATGTACGCGACCTGGCTGTCTCTGGTAGGGGGCTGAGAGGGTAGACGGGGATAGATGCATGTACAAGATGGTACAGATCATTTTGATATCACTCCTTAAGCGAATCTAGCTTACTAGGTCGGTATCTTGGGTTTGTAAACCGAGTACTTGCACGGTAGACATCTTTTTCTTCCTAGCATCCAGTAATGAAGTACGAGCTCTCGATCCTGCCTTTGGAAGGCTATCTCAAGTGGTCATCCCTAAAGAGTCGCTCATGCTGCAGTTGTTTTCATATGGTACATTGCGTCCTATGATGGTTTTCTCGGTAGGACGTTGGTAGCACCTGTGGACTGTACAAAGATCACAACCCATCTCTATCATATAGCAAGGGCAGGAAATTCGATGTGAAGGTGCTTGTCAAGGACATCCTCGGCAGGCTGAACGTCATAATGAACTTGGAACGATTATGTGTGTGTCCAGTGACTGATTTGGAGCAAATTAATGTGCTTGTACGGTACGATTGCTTGGAAATGACTGTCAGCAGCTGGAACGATCATAATCTGCTGTCTATTGGATACTATCATGGTAATCGTGGCGAAGGGATATCCATTTCTGGGGGCACCATTCTGAGCAGCAGTTTTTGGTGCTCACCTTATGTGGAATATTGCATGGTCAATGGTAAACTTGCTGCAGCTTCCATACCTTAAACCAAGAAATACATGCCCAGATAATGATCTCGAGAAATGACCTGATATTCCCACGCCCAGGAGATGCTAGCTGGACTGCGGGAGGGAGCTCGGGCCCGCCTTGCTCGAAGCGGCTAGCGCCCGGCCGGGGCGGCGTCTCTCCTCGTGCCTGAAGCCTCCGCGCGTCGTCGTCGTCTCCAACATCGTCCTTTGCCGCTGCTCCGCACCACTGCTTGTCGTCCTGACCTCCATCTCGTTTTCCTTCCTTTCTGTGTCTTTCTCTATGCCAGCGTCTGTTTTGTAATGTACTCTTCGTCGAACTCCTACCTGGGCGGCGCCAACAGCGCCCGCCCCGGCTCGTCGCCGTTCGGACAGCAACCGGTCTACTCGCAGTTCCCTCAGGGTCAGCAACCACAGCAGACGGGCTTTGCGCCTCAACCGACTGGATTCGGCGGCGGGCAGCTTCAGCCCCAGCCCACGGGCTTTCCAGGTGGACAACCGCTGCAGCCGCAGTTCACTGGCTTCCCCGGAGCCTCCTCTGCACCACCGCAGCAGAGCTTCCAAGCGCCCCTGCAGCCGCAGTTCACCGGATATCCCCCCCAGAGCCAGCCGCCGCCGCAGCAGAATCTGCAGCCGCCGACCCTGCAGCTTCCGCAGCAGCAGTTCCCTGTGACCACCGGTGCGCCGTCTGCTCCAACTGGCAAGACCTCGTCGGAGATAGCGCAGTCGTTCCAGAATGCCTCGCCGTCGAAGCCTCAGCCGCCGCCCAAGTCCTCCGGCTCCAAGATCCCCAACATCCGCCTCTCCTTCATCACGGCGCAGGACCAGGCCAAGTTCGAGCAGCTCTTCAAGGCCGCCGTGGGTGACAGCAAGACGATGTCCGGTCAGTAGAAGTTGGTCCGGGGGGCAAATCAGGGGTAAAGGGAGGGGTAGCTGATTTTCTTTACCTACAGGAGAGAAAGCCAGAGACATTTTGCTGCGGTCCAAGCTTCCCGGAAGCGACCTGTCGAAGATCTGGTAAGCCAGAGCTGGCGAGGTTGACCTGTCGGATGGGCCCTTCTAACAAGTTCGCAGGGTGTTGTCAGATACCACCAAGTCGGGGCAGCTGTTCTTCCCGGAGTTCGCCCTGGCAATGTACCTCTGCAACCTGAGATTGACAAATAGGGAGCTTCCGGAAACCCTCCCCGAGCGCATAAAGAATGAAGTGTCGAGCATGGTCGATATCATATCGTTTGGGGTCCCCGACGAGCAGCCGCCGCCCAAGACCAACGTCCCCAACTTCGACACTCCAACAATCCAGCAGCCACAGCCGCAGCAGCCGTCGAACACGCAGCTGCTTTCGCAGCTCACGTCTCAGCCGACCGGGTTTTACAACCAGGCGACCGGCTTCCAGCCTCAGCAGACCGGATATCCTGGCCAGACTCAGACCCTGCAGCCGCAGCCAACAGGCTTCCCTGGACAGAGCCCGCAGCATCTGCAGCCTCAGCCAACGGGTTTCAACCCCCAGCCGACCGGTTATAGCGGCCCGCGTCCTCCAATGCCGCTGATGCCCACCGGCACGACGTCGAGCCTGTCGCCTTCCCATACGGTGCCCGCTCCGCTGACCGCGCAGCCAACCGGCGCGCCGGGCCAGTGGGGCTACATCAACGCCCCCTCAACTGGCCTACCTGGCCTTGAAGCTCTGAAACAGCAGTTGATGCCGCAGCCTGGACGTGAAGGCGGCTTCTCGGCCGCTGCATTGTCTGGCAACGCGACCATCCCATGGGCGGTCACCAAGGAAGAGAAGAAGATTTACGACCAGCTCTTCCGCGCGTGGGATGGCCTCAACAAGGGCTACATCGGCGGTGAGACCGCCAAGGAGATCATGGGCCAGAGCGGACTGGACCGCAAGGACCTGGAGCGCATCTGGACCCTGGCCGACCCCAACAACAGGGGCAGGCTCAACATGGATGAGTTTGCCGTGGCGATGCATCTGATCTACAGAAGGTTGAATGGCTACCCTGTCCCGACCCGCCTGCCTCCGGAACTCATCCCGCCGTCCACGAGGAACTTGAACGAGTCCATCGGCACCGTCAAGTCTCTCCTCTCGCAGGACGCGGAGCAGCGAAAGGCATCTGGCGCTTTCCTGCAGCCGCAAAAGACCGGCGTCAGCTATCTCAAGGAGCACTCTTTCCGCACTGGTGCTACGTCTCCTGGGCGGAAGGATGCCACCGTGTTCAAGAATGATGATGACGCCGTCGTTTACAGATCGGCTGCTCGCCGCCGCACTGGAAATGGCGGCCGGACGCCCTCGCCCGCCCCTTCGTCTCAGGCCTCAGAGGAGGAGCTGTCCATCGAGCAGCTGAAGAAGAAGATCCGCGAGACCCAGATTCTGCTGGATGCGGTCGACTTCAAGGACCAGAATCGGGCGGAAGAAGAGGAAGCACTGGACCGGCGGGATCGCAGGGAGGCAGAGAGCCTCATGGAACGCATCCGACGGGTGCAGGATGACATCGACACCCATCCCGACGCACCTCTCCGCCTTCTCGACTCCGGCGCCGAGCGGAGGGCCCTGCGCCGTCAGCTCCAGAACTACCAGGATCAGATTCCCCAGATTGCCTCGGATGTGCGCAAGGTGGAACGGGCCATCGCAGAGGCAAAGCTTGAGCTCTTCCGCCTGAGGGACGCCAAGGAGCATCCGGGCAGCGCTCTGCATATCGTCGGAACCGGTCCTGGCGGTGCGGTCACCGAGGCCGACCGCATCAAGGCTCGTGCCCGTGCTAAGATGCAAGCGCGTGCCGCCGAGCTGGCTGGAAAGCCAGTCCCCGCCATTGACGATGACGATGGCACCGCGGCGGCTCGCCGTCTCGAGGAGGAGAGCGCAAAGATCAAAGCGGAACGCGAGCGCAACGAGGCTATGACCCGTGATGTCGAGGAAAGCGTCAAGGAGTTCTCCCGGAGTCTCGAGGACAGTCTGAAGGAGGAGAACGAGACCTCGGCCCGCGAGCACGAGAGACGTCGTTGGGAGGACGCCCTTGGTGTCGAGGACGTGATCAGGGATTTCATCTACGACCTGCAGCGCAGCAGCAGGACTGCCAGAATCCGCAAGGAAGAGCGCGAGAAAGAGTACGTGTAGTCTTTTTCCTCCGTTTCCTTCTCTCTCTCTCTCTCTCTCTCTTCCCCCCC